>MDSZ01133543.1_pt1 | contig 12730 bp, 20 predicted proteins | sample 811201 | NCBI WGS metagenome assembly MDSZ01 (sample SAMN05326647, study PRJNA326480) | marine metagenome | isolation source: seawater | place: Indian Ocean: North | collected 2010
GGGATGTCTAATGCCTCAAATGAGTCTACTAAGTCACTCATTGATTCATTTAATTTTGCGAAACCTCTTTCCATTGATGGATTTGCACAACCGAATAATAATAATACGGCTAATAGTGCGAAAACTTTTTTCATTACTGAATTGTATATTTTACATTATGTTTTGTGTCTCCATTTAATGATATGGTTATGGTGTAGTCACCATCTTGGAATGCTCGTGTATAAAATGTATAAACGTTATCTCCAGATTTAGCATTGAGTGTTGATTTAGATATCACATTTTTAAAATGATCTTCTATTTCGATTAAATAATTTCCAGCTTCTATTACTTTAAGATTAAATTTGTCTCCATCATTGATGTTACTATTTTGGAATCTTAAACCTTCTTCAGCATTTATATTTAGACTATTTGGTTGAGCTATCATTAAGATATCATCCAAATCTTCTGTCATACATGCTACTACGAATAAGCTGATTAATAAGGTGTATAATATTTTTTTCATTTTTTTATTCTAAATTTAAAATTAATCTCTCACCGCTTGTATTAGCAGCATCTGTATTTTGTATCGTAACAAGACCTACTGGAGAATCTACTGTTCCAATAGTATCAAATATTACCTTAAATGTAGAATCAATTCCAATAGCTTCTGCTGATTGATTTATTGATCCCATATTTACTCTGGTGTAATCTGAGCTAGCAAAGTTAGTTACATCATTTCCAGTATCAAAGATAGCTTCTTTAAATACTAATTTAGTAGGATCATAATTTAACTTTAACTGTAGTGCAGCTACATCATCTCCTTTAAGAGTAAGAATAACTTCTACTTCATCTCCATTCAACTGAGTTACGAAATCAGCATCTGCATTTCCAACTGTTGTTTGTTGAGAACCATATACTACTGAAGTTCTTGCTTGAGGTGAAGGTGATGATTGAGCAATTGACATTACTCCGTTACCATTTGAAGCTACTGCTGATGAATGAGACATATTTACGTCTCCTAATACAGTAGTTTTAAATGTTTTTACTATATCATTTGAATTACTAAAATCAAATGTTAAATCTTTAGAATGACCTCCCTGTGGTGCAGTTCCATCAACAAACATTTGCTTTGTATAATCATCATACTCAGAAGCTACTACTATAGGAAAAGTAGTTGCAAAAGCATAACTATCATTAGGATATATATTTAAAGCATCTGATACATGACCGATTAGGTTGTAAGCATCTTGAGGGTTAATAGCATTATTACCGTCAGTATCTGCGTTAGGATATTGGATACCATAATCGAATTCTGCATTACCATCTCCTCCATGTCCGAATTGACCTACTTCTTTTAATACTAATACTGCGTCTGATAAAGTTAAAGCATCATCAGTTATTGCAGTCCATTCTGTATCTGTATAAGTAGTAGAAAACGTTAAACTATATTCAGCTGTAGAAGAAACTACTATACTAGTAATATCAATTTCACCACTTTGATCAAAAGTCAATTCTGCTTTTTCAACATCGTTTTCAAATACTTTAGCTTTTATTTTTGTAGGATCTATATTAGAGTGAGTATCCATTACTACCTTAATATTATTATCTAAATCCTCTAATGGAGTAAATCCTATGTACTGTGTTGGGTGTGCCCAAACAGAACCAACTGGATATACGTACTCTACATTATTAGCATTATCAGAAAGAATATTATCAGTAGCTTTAGCCATTGTAATTTTAATGTTCTCAGCATAGTTATGATTTGCTCCTGCATCTTTTACCTTAAAATGTAATTTAATTTGATGTCCAGTTTCATCTCCTAAATCAGATGTCTGAGTTATTGATGTCCAATGGTTAACAGCCCATCCACTAGATGTACCGTATGAACCTCCTTGTTGACTCCATTGAGCCCATAAATCAGCTTCATCGTAGTTATCATTCTTAGTCCATTTAACATCGTTCCATGTAAAGTAAGAGTTATTAGAATCACTAGGTGCAACCCATTCGAATCCTGCTAGGTCATAAGCATTATAATTATGTTGTACATCAACATGTACGAACGTTACTGTGTGGTCACTATCGTAGTTAGATAAGTCTATAGCGACTACTATCGTATCATTTACCTGTACTTTAGTAATCTCTTTGTTAGCATCATCAAGAGTACCTAAATACTCTAACGATATATCCAACCCAGTTCCAGCTTGACCTAATGCTATAAAAGGTGCTAGAAGTAAAAATGTAAGTAGTTTTCTCATTTTTTTTTCATGTGTTTAGTCAGCTCAGGATACATTTCCCATATCCTATCTGAGAGCCATTTGTCAATTTTTATTATTATATTTAAAACTTTTTTCATAATTTAAGTTTTTTTATTAAATCTTCACATAACTTTTTGATTGCTGAGGAAACATTTGCTTGGGAGAATTTACCTCCCTGATCTATGATTAGTGTAGCTGTAGATATGCTTTTAGCTGTTCCTTTTGCAACAGCTTTCTTTGGCTTTTTACCTTCTGCGGTATAAATGCCTCTTGCTACAATCTGATATACGTCTATATTTTTAGCGAATGCTGCTAATTGGACGTTATTTTTTTGTACATCAAAGTAGAGTAGTTCTACTTCTAATATGTTATTTGAATTTGGGTTGAGGTCGTAGCCGTAATCTTGGATGAGTTCTTCCAAAACGTTAGTGACTCCGAAAGCAAGGTCTCGATTACCTGCCAGATCACCAATTACGATACTGTTTTTGACGTTACCTATTTGAATTTCTTGACCAATTAAGGAGAAACTGAATAGGAAACTAAATAAAAATAATAATAGTTTCATATAATTACTGCTTGCGACTGCAACAATTATGCAACGGTTACCACGAAACGATTTAATAGAACGCTTAAATCAATTATAAATATACCCCTGCTATAGAAACGACAAAATAATATTACACTTTTTCATAAAAAAAGGGGGCTAAATGCCCCCTCTAAGTCTGTGAGTTAGCTTTTGCTAATATTATTTCTTTTTAATAATATGATATAATACAAAAGCACCTACTAATCCAAGTAAGCCTTCACCGCTCAATGAGCCTAAAATAGCCATAATGTTATCAACTACTGATACTTCTGGCCAGAATGGGATGTCCATTCCTTTAAAGAGTACTTCGAATACCACACCAAGGGCGATAAAAGAAATACCTACTTCAACGAATTTGTTGACCCATGAGCCAACCTTGTTTAATAAATCCATGTGATTGGTTTTTAGTTAGACAAAGTGTAACTGTCTGACTTGTATGAATAGAATTCCATGTATATAAATAGCAAAAAAAAATGGGATCTAATGATCCCACTTAAATTTCACTCGTACTCGTGTATTCCAGAATAGCTATTCCTTGTCAAGCGATTGTATTTCTCTTGGGAGGAAGTCTCCGTTGACATGTCCACATTCTCCGCATGCGAAGACTGGGATTGGGATGTATGCGGGTTTCGATTGACCCGTAAGTAATCCTGAGGCTTTTCTGAGTATGAGTTTTTGGTCGAAGTATTTTCCACCACACTCTTCACATAGTACCGGAACCGTTTGATTAAAGTCGACATTAACATTTTGCATAACGGTGTTTTTACTTCTTAGGCTTTCTGCCAGGCTTCTTTCTAGTCACCTTTTTGACAACCTCTTTAGCATCGTCCACAATGTCTTCAACTTTGTCTTTCGCTTCTTCAGCTACTTCTTTTGCAGATACTTTGATGTCTTTCAAATCAACATCTCCGTCTCCGTCTTGGTCTCCTTTCTTCCAAATGAAGTAACCAAATACTCCTAATGCAAGAACGGCTAAAATAATAATAACATTCATGAATAAAAAAATTAATTAATAATTATCGTTTATAATAAATATCTACGTTTTCCCAACGTAAGATAAAGGTTTCCAATATGTCCCATATTTTTTGGACATCCTGTCATAGAAGGTCAATAAATCTTTAGCTCCAGTATTTTCTACCTCTTTATCATACTGCTCTTTAGTCATTTTAAGATTAAGTACGAAGCCTTTTTTTATATCTTCTAGTTTAGTTCTCTCATCTTTCTCAAAATCTTCATTCAGTCTCTTTATACGAGCTCTATCAATAGAAGTTTCTGAGTTAAACACACCATGATCTACATCTCCGTCCGTCGTTCTACACTTCAGGAACTTATCATTTATAGTATGCTTTGCTAATTCAACTTCCCATAAATAAGGTCCTTGATCAAAGTCACCATTAGCTATTTTATCTCTGAAAGGTGCTCTTTTATCTAGCGGTTTATTTTTAAGAGTATAACCTCTCCACCACATAAATCTATCGTAAGGCTTTTTATAATATCTTTTACTAAGATAACCTTCGATCCATTTACGAGTTTGCTTAGGTTCATGCGGAAGTCTAATCATACTATAATATAAGATTAATTCTTCAGAAATCCAACTTTTTCAAAGAATTTTTGTGCTCTTATATTCCAGTCATCACAGTAAAGATTAATATAATCATATGGTATAAACTGTATACAGAACTGTACGAACTTAACTCCATACCCATCTGGTCTTCTAGGATTCACATACATATTGTATAAGTAATCCTTATCAAACCATACATGAGCTAAAGGTCCATCTTTATCTACTCCGATAAATAATATATGACCTTTATTACATCTTTCTTTAGCTTCTTCTAAATTCCACATATCATCCCAGTCGACATTAGAATTAAAAGAATCTATACTTGCTTGTACAGTATTTTCATAAGAACAAAGAGTATCTGAGCTAAGTAAATTAACACCTGCTAGATGTTCATAGCTTTTATTATTCTTAATATTATACCAAACTTTATTGTCTTGCACTTTTTAATATTCTAGCAGCTTCTAAAATAGACTCTTCTCTATACTTAGTTAGAATAGTATAAGCTTCTTTTTTAGCTCCTTCACTAATAATATAATTATCGATATTAGGTCTTGAAGGTTCTTTATCTTCTATAAGACCATCCTCTACCATTTCAAAATATTTCTTAACTGAATCACTCATAACACTTAAATTAAAAATTTATTATAATCACTATTTTTTAAAAATATAAGAAGTTGATATCTAACTCCTTTATCTAATTTATTATATTGTACATGTTGATATGTTTTATAACTTAACATTTGTCCTTTTTTACTATGAATAGTAGAATAAGTTAATCTATTGTTCTTTCTAAAATCATCATAGATCTGAGTTTCACCATTATTAGAAAGCGATATATCAATAGTATCAACATACTGCTCTTTATCATTTAATGGCATACCTTTCAAGGATTCAACATGTCTATCGTAACCATGACCTTCTTCGTACTTAAATAAACCTATCCATAAATCATTCATATTAACAGGTTTGAATCTTTTAAAGATAGTATTATTTAAACGATCTTCCAACTCCTTATTATAAATTATAGGAGTATAATAAAATTTTCTACTATGGTCTATATGATCTATAGTAGCAGTAGCTTCTTTATAAAGTAAAGTATCTTTATTTTCTTCAATAATACTTTCACATAACTCATCAGATAAAAAATCATCATATCTTTCAAAGAACTTATCTTTTCTAAATTTACCTGCAACATAATATGTCCAACATATTTTATGTTCTGGTTTTAAATTAAGAGGATAATTTTTATCTCTGGTTAGTAAAGCTCTAACAAAATTTAAAGTAGATTCTTTTCTTATGGTAGGATATTCGTATATTGAAAGAATACAATTTTCATCAGCTACTAACTCAGCACATTTTTCGAAATACTTATACTTTCTTAAGTCATCACCGTAAGTATCCATAAAGATACCATCATACTTTTGACCAGCAGTTCTTAATTCCGGAATAACTAATTCCCAGTCACCCATCAAAACTTTAACGTTAGGTTTATCTTCTGCCCATTCTTGAGCTTTTCTATAAATCTGTTCGTTTATTTCAATGATCGTTAGTGACTTAACTCCTAACTCATAAAATTTATTAGCTGAGTATCCTAATCCAAAACCTACATCAAGTATGCAGGCATTAGGAGTATGTACTACTTTACAGAATTCTTCAGTTATATCTTTTGCGATTTTATCCATTACTATACCATCGTTAAGCATTCCATCGGCATTAACGAGTTGGATTCTATCGTCAGTGATATAAACTTCTCCTTTCACTAGCTCCAATTAAAATCTCTTCCCATATGTCCCCAGGTAGCAGTATTTGCAAATCCTGGTTTTCTCAGATCTAAGAAATTGATAATACCGCTAGGTGTAAGATTATAATCGTATCTACTTAATGAAGTTTGCTTACCATCAATAGTAGCAGTAGCTTGAATTGGTTTATTATAACCAATAGCATAAGATAATTCTACGAATACTTCCTTAGCTTTTTTCTTTTTAAGTAAATCTACAGCAATATATCTTGCCATATAAGCAGCTGATCTATCAACCTTAGTAGAATCTTTACCACTAAATGCTCCTCCTCCCAAAGGTACTCTAGGTCCGTAATTATCTACTGCTAGTTTTCTACCAGTTACTCCTGCATCAGCATCAAATCCTCCTTGTTTCCAATCTCCTGCTGGGTTACAATGTAAAGATTTTATACTATATTTTTCTTTCTTAAAAAATGCTCTACAGATTTTCTCAAGTTCAGAAGCTGGAGCTAATTGAAATGAAGCTACAACATCTACTTTCTTACCTGTAATAGTTATTTGAGTTTTTCCATCGTACGGATACTCTTTGTATATCTCCCTATTTAATTTTCTAGCCAAGTAATACTCTTGAGGCATATATTCCTCATTGTCGTCACATGCATAACCTATCATAATACCTTGATCTCCTGCACCTCCTACATTAACTCCTTGAGCAATTTCAGGTGACTGAGCAGTAATATGAACTGTTATATTATCTGTTTCGATACCAGTAATAAGTCTACCAATTTCTTTAATTTGGTCTATTGTAATAGTAGGTCCGTTATATGTTATCTCTCCCGTGATAAATAACTTTCCATGTCCACCACATGTTTCAACTGCACATCTAACAAATGGATCTTTTTCTAAAAATAAGTCTAAGATAGCGTCTGATACTCTATCACATAACTTATCAGGGTGTTTCGGTGAAACTACCTCTGCTGTTCTTGTAATCATAAAAATCTTTCTTTAAATAACTTTTTAAAATTTTGAAAGCCTAAAGCGGCATTTTCTAGCCAGCGACTACTATCTCCATCGTCACTAACCCATTTATAACAATATAAGGATTTATTCTCTAATAAGCAACTTACTGCAATAGAATATATTTCCATATCTACTACATCACAAGTTTCTATTAAGTTTAAATATTGCTTTGTATACTCATCACTATTCTTATGAAAGAATGAATCAGTAGTAAAACATCTTAATTTAGCCATAGGATTAAATTCTATAGGATCAAAATCAACAGTACCGGCACCATCAAAGTCGTTTACTGCTGTTCCTATTTCTAAAACTTCTCCTACTTTATAATCCTGCACACTTCCACAAGACCCGAAATTTATAACTATATTAGGATCATATTCCTTAATTAGTCTTGTTGTATTAACTGCCGAATTAATTTTTCCTATTCCAGTTATATGGATAGGTACTCCATGTATATCAGTCTGACCATGTTCTAGATCAGTAGCTGATAGTAATAAAATTTTACTCATTTATTTTAATAGTATTTTTGTATCGTGATCTTTAATTAATCCGATATCTAAAAGGCAGATAGTATCTAATACTTCATAACCTGCTTCTACACATATTTCTTTAGCTGCTTCCATTGTACCGCCAGTAGCGAATACATCATCAACTATTATAACATTTCCTTGACCTCTTTCCATTTCAATAGTATCAGAACCGTACTCTAAATCATACTTAAATGATACTAAATTAGCTTGATTAGGAAGCTTACCTGGTTTACGAATCATTTTAAACCCTGAGTTTGTAATCCAAGCCATTGCCGTCCCGAATATAAATCCTCTTGATTCTATTCCGACTACATAATCTATTTTACTTAAATCAACTTCTAATAAATCAACCATGCCATTTATAGCATCCTCGAATGCTCTAGCATTTTGTAATAAAGGTTGTATATCTTTGTAAATTATGCCTTTTTTTGGAAAGTCAGGCACCTCCTTTATAAAACTATTCAGATCCATTTTTATGCTTTACCTTTCTGGTATACTTCTTCTTGTTCTTCACTGGCGTAGGCATGCGCAACGCATGGTGCCACTCTTCTCTTGTCAGAGTTATTTTCTCTAATTTTTTCATTATTCCACTCTTCATTGAAGTATTTAAAATCTACCATATTCTAATATAAGAAATTTTATTATAAATAGCAAAAAAAAAGAGGGTTATTTACCCTCTCTTTTCTTAAGTTTGTTTAATTCTTTTTGCCACATCTTTTGGGCCTCCTCTAGGGTTATTTCCCCAGCCTCGAGTTCGGCACGAATCTCAAAGTATTTTGCTTTCTTTAGATACTCGTACTGTTTTGTCTTGTTTTTGTCGTTGGCATACACTCCGCTTATACAAAAGATAATAAGTAGTATAAGTCCTGCTAATTGCTTAAGTAACGTAGCTTTGTGGTATGCCTCATTCATACTAGGTATTCTCATAAGCGTACGTTTTATACTAATAAATAGCTAGTATTTCTTAAACTTCTCTTAAACTTGCCGTAATATTGCCGTAATATACGTTAAATAAAGGAATAACTAAATTTAAGAGGTCTTGATATAGGCATTAATTTATTATCATAAGCATATTTAAACTTTTCAAAAATTTGTTGTTGTTGATGAACATGAAGATGATAATCTCTAGCTGATATTGGAAGATTATTATTTGGTGACTGTTCTAATAATAATGTATCGTCTTGAAGTGTGTATAGATTAGCACCTAAATTATTACATAAAGTCTTAATAGCATTAAAATGAAGGTAATAATACATCTCCATATTATTTTTCTCTGTAATAATAGGGTTAACTCTGTTACTATTAACACTTACTGTAGTCCAAGTAGGTCTAGAAGAATCAAAATACTCAAATCTATATGGATGAGGAAAAAATAAAAATACATTTTTTGGTCTAATCGTTCCCTTCAATCCATAAAATAAACGAAACCCAGTTCCGATACCGGCCCCGCCGACGCCCGCATTTAAAAAATTACCTCCTATATATTCATTCAGCTTCCAAGCCCATACATTCTCCAGATAATGTCCTATCCCGAGTGTATGACTACACCCCAAAAATAAATTCCCTTCTACCCCATCTACAAAATCTACAGGAGTTCGAAACCCCATATTATTCATTTTGTATTTGATGGGATACTGCAAGTAATGCTGCAGGCTTGGATCATTAGGGTCATTTTTTAACCTCTTATGAAAAGCTTCTGCTGTATCGGCAGGTATCCATTTAAGGGTTTTATTAGCTTTATCTTCTGTCCAATATTGTAGTTTATGACTTATATCCATAATAATAAATAAAAACCCTTCCGGAAAGGGAAGGGCTTATTAAATTCGCGCGTGGCGACTTCGTCGGAAGAGGAAAAACGCCCCCTACCTAACCGCCTCCATATTTGCTTTCTTATAAGGAGTAATCAACTTCTTGATCTCACCTGCTGCTTTTCTAGCTCTTGCTTGAGAAGCTTTAGTAGTTCCTGCATTATTTTCATCTAAGATTGCAAACTGTTCTGCGATTTGTTCAAATAATTCTTGTTTTGACATAATATTAATTAATTAAATTTAACCTAACAGCATTTGACTAGGATCCTGTCCTGCTGTATCTTTTTTCTCTTTACCTTTAGATACTACTGCTTCAGTAATCAATAATGTACCAGCTACTGATGCTGCATTTTCTAAGGCAAGTCTAGTTACTTTAGTAGGATCTATGATACCCTCTTCAAACATATTAACGTATTCATCTGTTCTAGGATTATAACCAGACCATTCATCCATTTGTACTTTTAATTGTTCTTCGATATCACCTACTATCTCTTTATCTAATCCTGCATTATCTAAAATCTTATAAAAAGGTTTTTCACAGGCATTAACTATAATATCATAACCGATAGCTTCATCACCGATTACGTTACCTTCTTGAAGGTCTGAGACTAAGGTTGCTGCTGCATTTAATAGTGCTACTCCTCCTCCAGGTAAAATACCTTCTTCTAAGGCGGCTTTGGTGGCATGCAATGCATCATCAACTCTATCCTTTTTCTCCTTCATTTCAACCTCGGTGTGCCCTCCAACATGTACTAAAGCAACACCACCAATAAACTTAGCCAACCTATCTTGTAACTTCTCTTTTTCATATGGTGAATTAGTCTCATCTATTTGAGTTCTAATTTCATCCACTCTTTGTTCTATCTTCTTTACATCTCCTTTCGCATCTATGATAGTACAAGTATCTTTTGTTACAGTTACTTTATTAGCTTTACCTAACCATTCAGGTTGAAACTTATCTAATCTCATTCCTTTTTCTTGAGAAATAACAGTTCCTCCGGTTAGTACTGCTATGTCTTCTAACATAGCTTTTTTTCTATCACCAAATTCAGGAGCTTTTACAGCTACTATAGGTAATATTCCTCTCATCTTATTCACTACCATAGTAGATAGTGCTTCTCCTTCTATATCGTCAGCAATTACTAATAATGATTTATTCTGTTGAGAGGCACCTTCTAAAATAGGTAGAAGCTCCTTAATCTGATTTAATCTCTTATCTGCAATTAAAATTAACGGATTGGAGAGAACAGCTGTCATGGTATTGTTATCGGTAACGAAGTAAGGAGACTTATAACCGCGATTGAATTGCATACCCTCTACTGTCTCAAGGTATGTTTCTCCTGTTTTGGATTCTTCTATCGTTACCACTCCGTCTTGGCCTACCTTGTCCATGGCAGTGGAAATTAACTCACCGACTTCTTTATCATTATTAGCTGAAATAGTCGCTACCTGTTTCAACTGTTCCTCATCCGTAATATCTTTTGAATATTCTTCTAAAGTATCTACAATTTTATTAACTGCTTTATCGATACCTCTTTTAACATCTACCACATTAGAGCCTTTTGCTCCTTCTATACTTGCTAGTCCTTGTGATAGTATTTCTTGTGCAAGCAAGGTTGAAGTAGTAGTACCATCACCTGCTTGTTCAGCAGTCTTAATAGCAGCTTGCTTTACTATTTGTGCTCCTAGGTTTTCTACTTTATTCTTTAATGTAATAGATCTAGCTACTGTAACTCCATCTTTAGTAGAAACTGGATTGCCTTGTTCTTGTTCAATAATAACATTTCTACCAGCTGGTCCTAATGTTGCAGTTACTGCATCAGCTAATTTATTTACACCATTAGCTAGAGTATTTCTAGCATTTTTTGAAAATGTGATTTTTTTAGTCATAGTATTCTGGGTCTACGGTTGATTTAACTTCTGGCTGCTCTTCTTTAATAACAGCTAGTATCTCTTTATCCTGAGCAATAAAATACTCATCTCCTTCAAAGTCTACTCTTAAAGTACCTATCTTAGGAACTAAAACAATATCTCCTACTCTACAAGATCTAACAGGGATTGATTTTCCGTACTCTGATAATCTACCAGGACCTACGGCAATGACTTCGCCCATTTCGGGTCTTTCTTTACCCATATCGGGTATGACAATAGAACCGTAAGTTTGTTCTCCTTCATCTATAGGCTTAACTATAATACGGTCGTTAGTTGGTTGTAATAACTTCTTGCTCATATAACTTAATTAATAATATTAATATAGTAAAAAAAATACAAAGATCAAACTCGAGATTGATTTATTTAGCTAATTTTAAGAGTTTTTAACTCTGACCCCTTAGCAAAAGGAATTTCGATCTGTAAAAGCCCTGAATTAAACGATGCACTTGCTTTCTTTAGATCAAATTTACTATCGATCTTCCAACCTAAATTGAATGATCTTTTTGCAATACCTTTATGGATGTAATCACAATCGTTAACTTCACAGCAAGCTGCGTCTTTAGCTTTATCGTAATTAATTCTTAAGATATTATCTTGAGTTTGTATTTCGATGTCTTCCTTTGAAATCCCTGTACAAGCGATGTCGAAGAAGAGTCCCTTCTCGTTCGTGTAAATGTCTACGGGATGTGGAATTTTGGTTTCTGCAAGCGGAGAATATTTGCTTGCGTCTTGGAAAAAATTTCTAACTAAAATGTCGAACGGTGTACGTTCATAAATAAATGTATTCATATCATTAAATTTGTGAGTGCCTAGGCTACTCGGTTAATAAAAAATTTAAAAATCGCTCTCGAGTCGATCTTTGCTTTATTATAAATATACGAACTTTTCAAATAAAAGGCAACTGATATTCAAAAACTATGTTATTTTTTACATACCATGGAGTATACGGTGTAAAAGAATGTGGAATATAATTATTATAATTTAACCAAAGTCCATTATCTAATATTTTTTTATCTTCGTGTTTAAGAAAATACATCCAAGTGGTTGCATATCTATCTAATGTTTTATCAAATAGTTTATCAGTATTAATATTATATAATTCTTTTAATTTTGGTGCTAAAATTTCTCTAGCATATCTTAGTGTTATAACTGGATCTGGGTGATGATCTTCTCTAATATTGTCAATTCCATCAAATTGTTTTATAGGCTTTTGTTGATAAATGTCGTTCTTTAAATAAAAATCCATCATACTCTCTACGGTGTAAGGAGAAGATTGAAATAAATCTTTTATTTTATAAAAAATTTGATGTTCTTTTAA
>MDSZ01009447.1_pt1 | contig 12729 bp, 11 predicted proteins | sample 811201 | NCBI WGS metagenome assembly MDSZ01 (sample SAMN05326647, study PRJNA326480) | marine metagenome | isolation source: seawater | place: Indian Ocean: North | collected 2010
AACTGCGAATGCAGCTTAACCTAAAACTTTTTTAATATTTTTTTCGTTATATTTTGATGTCATAAAACCATTAAAGTTCTTGTCAATCATAACTAAATTTAGTTTACCACTAGAAATTTTTTTATCTTTAGCCATAAATGGCTTTAATTTTGCATAATTGTATTTGCTGAAGTCAGATTCTAATTCTAATGAATCAATTATATCTAGTACCTTCTTTAACTGATAATCTTTTATATGTCCCTCATAAAGAGATAATTTAGAGGCAATAATCATTCCAAGTGTGATAGCAGCCCCATGAGTTATATTTTTGTATTTTTCATATGCTTCAATAGCATGTCCAAATGTGTGTCCAAAGTTTAATATTGCTCTTATACCAGACTCTTTTTCGTCCTTAGTTACAATTTTTGATTTTGTTTTTATTGATTGCTGTATAACAATTTTTAAAGTTGATTCCTTTCGTTCGATAATTTGCTTTGATTTGTTTTCTATTAGTTTTTTTAATGTTTTATTTCCAATAAATGAATATTTTATGACTTCACCAAGACCTGATTTGTATTCATCTTCAGTTAAAGTCTTTAAGTACTGTATAGAAATTAATACACATTTAGGGTTATAAAATGCACCTACGAGATTTTTTCCTTGAGGAATATTTATTGCAGTTTTTCCACCTACAGATGAATCAACTTGTGCCAATAGAGTAGTGGGTATTTGAATATAACTAATACCTCTTAAATAAGTTGATGCTACAAATCCTGTAATGTCCCCAACAACACCTCCACCAAATGCAATTAAATAATCACTACGATCAAATTTTAATTTAGAGAGCTCATTAATAATTTTTTTAAACGAATCATAAGATTTTGATCTTTCACCTTTAGGTAAGGTAAAAATATGCACACTTTTGTTATTGATATTGGACTTAAGATGTTCTAAATATTTTTTTGGAATACCGCTATCGGTGACAATTAAGATTTTACTTTGTTTATTAAGATATTTATTAATGAGATTCTTTGATAAATCTTTTTCTTCAACATGAATATTATATTTTGACTTACCTTTACCCGCTGAAATTATTGACATAATTAATTTTTAACTAATTTAATTATTTCTGTAGCAACTTCTTGGCTTGACTTATTTTCAGTTTGGATAATATGATCTGAAACGGATTTATATAATTCTTTTCTTTCATCATGTAGCTTAGATAATATTTTTGCAGGATCACCATTTTTTAATAGAGGCCTATCTTTATCTTTAGCAGTCCTTTCAACTTGAACAGAAATTGGTGTTGATAAATAAAAAACTGTTCCTCTTGAAGACAACAGTTCTCTGTTTGATGAATCTAAGACGATGCCTCCACCAGTTGAAAGAACTACCGAATTTTTTTTCACCATTTCAGAGAGCATTTCAGATTCTCTCTTTCGAAAACCTGATTCACCTTCCAAGTCAAAGATCCAGTCTATGGAAGCACCCGTTCTTATTTCAATTTCTTCATCTGTATCAAAAAAATCTAAAAATAATTCATCAGATATTATTTTGCCTACAGTTGACTTACCTGAACCCATCGGACCAACAATAAAAATATTCATATATATAAAATTAAGCGAAATTTTAACATTTAGAGCAAAAATTACACTTTTTAAATTACAAAAGATTTATTATCAAAAGTTTAAGATTTAAAATGACTTATGCCAAAATTTATAAAAGCATTATTTTTAACTAGTATCCTTGCTTCTATTCTATCAATTGCCTTGATAATTTTTACATATTTAATAATTAAGCCTAATTTACCAGAAATTAAATATGTAGATGAATCTGAGCTACAAATGCCTCTAAAGGTTTTCACAAAAGACGGAATACTTATTGGAGAATTTGGTGAGATAAAAAGAAGGGCTAAAAGTTTTGATGAAATTCCACACAACATAAAAAGTGCTTTTTTAGCTGCAGAGGATGACAATTTTTTTTATCATCAAGGTATTAGTTATTCAGGTCTTATTCGCTCATTCATAAGATGTATTAGGCCAGAAGGTTGTGAAGGTGGGGGCGGAACAATTACCATGCAAGTTGTAAGAGGTTACTTATTAACTCCTGAACAGACAATTTCTAGAAAAATTAAAGAAATATTTTTAGCTTTAGAGCTAGAAAGTAATGTTACCAAGGAGAAAATTTTTGAGCTATATGTGAATAGAGTTTTTTTAGGAAATAGATCATATGGGATTGAGGCAGCTGCTAATACATATTTCAATAAAAGTTTAGAAGATCTTAGTATTGATGAATCCGCTACAATTGCGGCAATTGCTCAACTTCCATCTAGAATAAATCCTGTAAAGAATCCTAGGCGCACTCTTCAAAGAAGAAACTGGATTTTGTCAAGAATGTTGACACTTAATTACATAACTAATGAAGAGTATGAAAGTGCAATATCGATGGAAATTAAAGTTGCAAACAATATTAACTTATATGAGGTAGAAGCGAAACATTTAGCAGAACTAGTAAGACAAGAAGTAATAAATAGATATGGCCTCAATGCATATAAGGAGGGATGGTCTGTTTATACAACTATTGACTCAAAGTCGCAAAAAGTTGCTTATGACAGTGTTCTAAAAGATTTATTTTTGTATGACAAGAGACATGGTTGGAGAAAACCTGATAACTATAAGAATATTTTTTCTGACCAACAAATTACGCTTTTGCAAAATTTAGATGTAAATTTTTTATTTGAAAACTCAAACTTAGGCAACATTAATCTTGATGAGAATAATATTTCAAATAAATTAAGAAGTATTTTTGACTCATACACATTCTATAACTCATATATAAAAGCACTTGTGGTTGGCATTTCAGAGAAAGAAATAATTTTAATTGATGAAAATTTTGAGATCAAAAACGTTTATTGGAGTGATGAGTATAAATGGGCAAAGGAGAAGATGTCTATAAATGATCTTGGTAAAGTTCCTGATGGATTTAATGATTTTCTTAATTTTGGAGATTTCATATATTTAAAAAATAATGATGATTATTTATCATTAGATCAAATACCAGAAGTCGAAGCTTCTCTTATTTCAATAAATCCAAAAACTGGAGAAGTAGTTGCTTATATTGGAGGTAAAAATTTTAATGAAAGTAATTTTGACAGGGTTAGATCATCTTTTCCTCAATCTGGATCAAGTTTTAAACCATTTATATATATGTCAAGTCTTGCTAATGGATACAATTTATCAACTCTAATTAATGATGCACCGATTGTATTTGAAGATGAGAATCTTGAGAGTGCTTGGAGGCCAGAAAATTATACAGGCGAATTCTATGGGCCAATATCGCTTAGAGACGCTTTGGTAAAATCAGTTAACATTGTGTCAATAAAACTTTTACGTGAAATCGGAATTGAAAAATCTCATGATTATTTAGAGAATTTCGGTTTTGAAAGGTCTCGACTTCCAAAAGACCTATCCTTAGCCTTAGGTTCAGGAAACTTTTCACCAATAGAAATGGTAAGGGCCTATAGTGTAATTGCCAACGATGGGTATATTTCAAATATTCACTTCATTGAAAAAATCCAAGATAGAGATGGTAAAAATATTTTCTCACATAAGAAATTCAATTCTCAAATTAATAATGATGTAACTGCTTTTCCTTGGCTTGATACTCAAGAGATAAATATAAATAGACCATACTATCTAATTAAGCCAATTAATAATTCTGGGAGAGCAATAGATAAAAGAATTTCATATTTAATGGAAGATGTTCTTAAGGGTTTTATGAAGAATGGAGTTGCAGGAAGAAAATCAGGTTTTCTTAAAAGAGATGATATTGCTGGTAAAACAGGCACCACTAATAATTCAGTAAGCACATGGTTTTCAGGATTTCATAATGATCTTGTTACAACTGTCTGGGTTGGTTCAGATGATTTTTCATCATTGGGTGAAAATGAATATGGCTCGACTATTGCATTACCAATTTGGCTTAATTACATGGACTTTAAGTTAAAAGATCTTGAAATAAACAAAAATTCAGTACCTGAAGATATTTCTTTTGTCAGAGTTGATAAGTTTACTGGAGAAATTGATTCAGATAATGAAGATAATTTTTATTTTGAATTGTTTTTAAATGAAAATATAAATTAACTTTTAAAAATATTTAAAGACAAAAGATTCCAAATATTTTCAATATAATTTGACGGAGAATCTTTAAATTTTGATCTTATATATCTACCGATATTTCCTTCAAGAACAGTGATAATTAATTGAGCAGAAATGCCAGGCTGAGTTAACAAGTTTTTTTCATCTTCTTTAAGTATTTGCCGCAGGACTAGCTCAAATCTTTCGTAAAATTGATTAACATTGTCACTAACATTTTGCTCATTTGATGATAGAGCTTCTCTTGAAAGTAATCTAGCAAATCCTTTATTTTTCTCTATAAAAATCATGAAGAAAATGAATGCATTTTTAACCTTATCTTTTGAAGAAATTTTTTCTTTCTTCAACTCATTACATTTTGCAAACACAGTATCATCGCAAAAGGAAAATAGCTCAGCATAAATTGATCTTTTACTTGGAAAATGTCTATATAAAGCTGCTTCAGTGATTTGAGATTTTTCAGCAAGCGCAGCAGTTGTTATTTTTGATAAATTTCTCTCTTCTAACAAGCTAGCAAGTGATTGTAAGATAATATTTTTTCTATCTTTTTTCATTTATTTATCTAAATTTATATCAATATTAGGACAAATGCGAGAAAGTTCATTCATAAAACCTTTTTGAATAGTCTCAAGATCATTTTTTGAATTTCCTTCAAATCTTAAAATCAATTTTGGAGTTGTATTTGACGCACGAATTAAACCCCAACCATTCTTAAAATTAATTCTTAATCCATCAATAGTAATCTTTTCTCCATCCAACCTACATTTATTGCAAAATTCTTCAATAATTTTAAATTTAGTCTCATCAGTAACTGTGATACTCAATTCTGGTGTAGAAAATAATTTAGGATGTTTATTAGCAATTGAGGAAATGCTCATGTTTTTATTTGAAATTAGTTCAATTATTCTTGCTCCAGAATAATGACCATCATCAAATCCATACCATTTATCATTGAAAAATATGTGGCCACTCATTTCACCAGCCAAAAGTGGTTCATGTAACTTAATTGCATTTTTAATATGAAAATGACCTGTTGGTGACATAATTGGCGTTCCACTTAGACTTTTTATTAAATTTGGAAGAGCATTTGAACATTTAACGTCAAATATTATTGACCCTTTTTTATTTTTAAGAATTTCTTCAGTAAAAATCATCATGATCTTATCAGGAAAAATAACTTCTCCGATATCTGAAATCAAACCTATCCTATCACCGTCTCCATCAAAAGCTAGACCAACATCAGCTTTTGAAGACTTGACTTTATTTACGAGGTCTGTGAGATTCTCCAATTTACTTGGATCAGGGTGATGATTTGGAAAATTGCCATCTATTTCTGTATAAAGTTCTATTACTTCACAGCCTAATTCTTTAAACAACTTTGGAGCAACACAACCTGAAGCACCATTTCCGCAATCAATTACAACTTTAAGTTTTTTATTATCTTTTATTTGGATATTATTGACGATTTCTCTAATGTAAGAATCTTTAATATCTATTTTAGATATTATTCCTGGATTTTTAGATTCATTTTTATTTGCATTAATAAGTTTATATATTTCAGTACCAGAAACAGGCTTATCATTAACTATAAGTTTTATTCCATTATAATTTTTTGGATTATGACTACCAGTTATCATTACTCCGCTTTTAAATTGGCTTTTTTTAGCAGCGAAATATAATAAAGGTGTTGTAACAAGTCCTATATTCTGAATATTTATTCCAAAATTTGAAAGAGACTTTTCAAGAGAATCTAATAGTGATTGACTTGAACTTCTTCCATCTCTTCCAATACAGAGCTCTTTAACATTTTCTTGATCACATATAATTGATATTGCTTTAGCTATCAGACTGATTGAAGACTCATTTATTTCACTTGGATAGATACCTCTTATATCATATTCTCTGAAAATTGATTTTGTAATTTCAGTCATTTTTCTTTAGTTATAGCAATGATTTTGCAATAATAACTATTCACAATTATATCTTGAAAAGTGTTTATAAATACTGAAAAAAAATTTATATGGAAAAATGGTTCGTTTGAAGCTTGGAACGATTCAAATGTACACATACTATCTCACACTCTCCATTATGGTACTGGAGTTTTTGAGGGAGTTAGAGCTTATCATACAAAACACGGACCAGCTATTTTCAGACTTATTGATCACACTGAAAGACTTTTTAAAGCTGCATCTAAAATAGGTATAAAGATTCCTTTTTCTAAATTACAATTAAATCAAGCTCAATGTGATACTTTGCATAAAAATGATTTAAGAGAGGGATATATTAGACCTATTGTTTATTTGGGTAATGAAGGTCTAGGCTTGCGAGCAAAGGATTTAAGTGTAAATGTAGCTATTGCCTCATGGGAATGGCCTTCATACATGGATCCTGAGGCGAAGAAGAATGGTATATCTGTTATAAAATCTTCACACAGACAGTATGAGAACCCATTACATTCAGGTAATAAAATAATAGGAACATATTTTAGCAATACCATGGCTCTTCATGAGGCTTTGGATAATGGTGCCGATGAAGCAATTATGCTTGATAAAAACGATTTTATATCTGAAGGAAGTGGTGAAAATTTATTTATTGTAAAAGATCAATCAATTTTTACACCAACAACTAAGCATTGTTTAAACGGCATCACTCGCCAATCAGTTATTCAAATCGCAAAAGATTTGCAGTTTCAAATATTCGAAAAAGACATCAGTTATGAAGACTTATTAAATGCTGATGAAGCCTTTTTTACAGGCACCGCAGTAGAAATAACTCCTATTTCAAAAATTGATAATAAACCAATTAAAGATGGTAAAAGAGGAAAAATAACCAGAAAACTTCAAGATACATTTCAGCAAATAATATCCGGTGAGGACTCTAAATACCAAAACTGGCTAACATATCTTAATTAGAGCCTTTTGCAAAAATTAAATATAGCAATTTTAAGTTATCGAAGTGCCCGTTTTGGAGGTGGACAAGGTGTGTATGTAAGAGATATTTCATATGCATTAAATTTAATAGGCCATAAGGTTGACGTAATATCAGGACCTCCATATCCAGATTTACATAAAGAAGTTAATTTAATTAAACTTCCTGGATTAAATTTGTTTGAAACATTTTCTTTTAATGAAAGATTTAAAAAATTTCTAAATAAAAAAAATAAAAATATTTATGATTATTATGAATTTTTTTCTGTACTTTTTGGCGGCTTTCCTGAGCCAAGAACTTTTGGCATAAGAGTTAAAAAATATCTCGAAATTAATAAGGATTATGATTTAATTATAGATAACCAATCTATAAGCTATGACATCCTAAATATTCAAAAAAATTTTCCATTTATAGAAATTATTCATCATCCAATAACAATAGATTATAAGTTCGAATTAGAATCATCTCAGAAAATTAAATACAGAATTTCAAGATACAGATGGTATTCATTCTTAAAAATGCAAAAGAAAGTTGCTCCAAAAATTAAAAGAATTGTTACCCCATCTCAAAGTTCAAAAAAAGGAATCATCAATGAATTTAAGTGCAATGAAGACAATATTAGTGTTATCAATAATGGTTTAGATACAACCGAATTCTCACCAATAAAAGACTTTTCAAGGAATGAGAATAGACTTATTACCACTGCGAGCGCTGATGTGCCAATAAAGGGGCTAGATTACACATTGAAAGCTTTAAAAATACTTAAGAAAGATTTCCCAAAGATACATTTAATTGTAATAGGAAATATTAAAGAAAAAGGACATACTCAAAGACTTATAAAAGAATTAAAAATTGAAGATGATGTTATATTTAAATCTAATCTTTCTAAATTTCAGATCAAAGAACTTTATGCGTCAAGTTCTGTAGCAATTGTGAGTTCGTTATATGAAGGTTTTGGCTATCCTGTTATTGAAGCAATGAGTTGTGCAATTCCATTAATTGCCACGAATATTTCATCAATTCCAGAACTTACATCAAAATATGCGAAATTAATTGAACCAAAAAATGAGTTAATGATATCTAGTAGTGTCAAAGAGATGCTTTTAGATTATTCTAAATATAAAGAAATTGCTTATGCTGGGAGACAGCATATAATTCAAAATTTTAATTGGGACAAGATAATAAAAGAATATGAAGAAATTATTCTAAAAACAATGAAAGAATTTAAAAATGCTAACCTTTAATTTTAAGAAATATAACTTTTATCAAGAGGGTTTAATGCTTGATGTGGGATGTGGTGAGGGACGACATATATTCGGCATAATGCAGAATTATCCAATGATGAAATGTATTGGTCTAGATATGGATGAAGATTCTCTAAAGAAAGCTGAGGAAGGATATGCTTACTTTAAATCAATATCTCAAGCTGGCACTGAATTTATGAAGGGGTCCGCTTACTCTTTACCGTTTCCAGATAATACTTTTGATTTAATTGTTTGTTCCGAGGTTCTGGAACATTTACACAAATATACTGATGCCATTATTGAAATTAATAGAGTGTTGAAACCTGGTGGAAAGTTTTTTGCAAGCGTTCCTGCTTCATGGCCAGAAAAGATTTGCTGGTATTTATCAAAAGAATATCAAAACCAGCCTGGAGGACATTTAAGAATTTTTGATCAAAAGAAACTTGTAAATGAGATAGAGGATTGTGGTTTTACATATTTATCTTCTGAAAAATTTCATTCAATTCACAGTCCTTATTGGTGGTTAAGATGTTTTTTTTGGAAATCTCAAGAGAAAAATATACTGGTACAAGCATACAAAAAAATGCTTGAGAGACATATACTAAAAAAACCTTTCATTAGTAATAGCATTGATAAGTTAATGAACCCAATCATGGGAAAGAGTTTTTCAATGTATTTTGAAAAAATTTGAAATGCATTATCCAAAAAGATCTTTCTCTTCAGATGACCTGAAGAAAGGGTTGTTTGTTAATCTGGGCAAGTATATAAAAGACAGACAGCATAAATGTGGAGCTATTCCATCTGATGATGATGGTTTTCATGATCCGTGGGACCACATTGAATCAATAATGGGTTTAAGTTTTTCTCAGGAGTACGCAGCTTCTAAACTTGCTTTTTCATGGCTTATGAAAAATCAAAATAATGATGGCAGTTGGTTTGCAAAATATAAAAATGAAGTTCCTATTGAAAAAAATAAACCAACTCATTTCGGACCATATATTTCTGTTGCAGCATTGCATTTTTACAAAATTTTTCTTGATAAAAACTTTTTAGAGGAATTATGGCCAGTAATCGAATCAGCTATAAATTTTTCGTTAAATCTTCAAATTAAAAATGGAACAATACCATGGTCAATTGATAAATATGGAGAGATAGAGGAGGACTTTTTAATAACAGGATGTTCTTCGATACTTAAAAGTATTGAATGTGGATTAGCAATTTCAAAAATATTGAAAAAAGATAAAGATACAAAAGGTTGGATTAAATCTTATGAGTTATTATCAAAAGCCATTAAAAATCCAGTCAGAAAATTTGATCTTTTAAAGGATAGAAAAAGATTTTCGATGGACTCTTATTATCCTATTTTGTCAGGATGTTTAGATAAAAATGAAATAAAAGCGTATGTAAATAAAATTTTTAAAGATTTTTATGTAAAAGACATTGGAATTAAATGTGTTATTGAAGAACCATGGGTAACAGTTGCAGAAACATCTGAATTTATAATTTCGTTAATGTTACATGGTGATCAAGATAAGTCTAAAGAACTGCTTACAGATGTTTTAAACATTACTGATTTAAATAAAATACCATATATGGGATGGCAGTATGAAGAAAATATATTTTGGCCAGACGAAAAGCCAAGTTGGACTGCGGCTGCTTTAATTATTGCAGCAGATACTGTCCTTAATTTTTCAAATGCTTCAAATTTATTTTTAGAGAATCAATTATCCCTTTATTAAACAAATTGTTGTGTCAATTCTCTCATAGATTCTATAATTATTTCTTAAAGCTTTTTGATAAATCTCATATGGTGCTTGACCGCCATCATTAGGATTTTCAAATATATCATGAATTACAAGGCATCCACCATTAACAATTTTTGATTCCCAATATTTAAAGTCATTATTAGCTGATTCAAAAGAATGTCCGCCATCAATGAAAAGCATACTTATCTTTGATTGCCAATTTGAAGAGATTTCTATAGATGAACCAATTATAGGAACTATGTTTTTTATTTTAAATTTATTAATGTTTTCAATTAGCAAAGGAAATGTATTTACTCTTTTGTTAACCTTGTCATATATCTCATTATCAAAATATTCTTCATTAAGTTGATGTTCTTCTGAACCTTTATGATGATCAATTGTATAAACATACTTATTATTTTTCTTCGCGCCAAAAGATAAATATATTGAAGATTTTCCACAATATGTTCCAATTTCTAAAACATGACCCAAATTTGAAAATTCTTTTGCCCATTTAAAGAGAGCCATACCTTCGTGATTTGGCATAAACCCTTTTATTTTTTTTATTTCATTCAAATTCATTGATAAATTCTATTTTTTCCTAGTGTTGATTTAAATCTTCTGTGTTGCCAAAGATATTCATGAGGATGTAGTCTTATTTTATTTTCAATGAATAAATTTAATTGTTTATTAAAATTTTCAACAGATGACTTATCAATTTTAATCTCTTCGATATCCAAAATAAGAATATCCTTATCATAATAAGAGTTTATAAAAAAAGTTTTACATCCTGTTTTTTCAATAATTTTTAAGGGTGCTTTAACTGTTGCAGCAGGAATTCCAAAAAAATTTGTTTTAATAGATTTATTGGTTCCATAATCTTGATCTGGAGCATATAAAACAGTCTTACCCTTTTTCAACCATCGTATGAATGTAAAAGTATTTTCTCTGTCTGTAATTCCTCTCATGCTTTTGAGTCTACCCATTTTTTGAATGCTCTCAAAATACTTTGAGTTATGTTCTCTTTCAATTCCATAAATTTCTGCATGCATTGCAAGTATTCTTGAATCAAGCTCAAGGTGAAGTGAATGTTTAAAAAATAATAAGATACCACTATCAGAATTTTGATTATTTAATAAATTTTGAAGACCATTAATTTTATATGGGATATTTTTTTTGATTTTATTATCTGGCCAAAACCAAGCAATGCCTGTATTAAAAATAACTTTTGCAAATTCTTTTGTATTTTTATTATGAATATTTCGCCTTTCTTTTTTATTTAAATTTTTAAAACATAAATTAATATTTACTTTACTAATTCTGTTCCTTTTGATTGGAATCATAAAAATTAAATTACCTAAAATTATCGAAAATAAATTTTGAAATCTCATAGGCAAAAAAACAATCAGTTTCCAGAAATTAACAAGAATTATTAATAAAGCATTATTCATTTGATATTAAGATGTATCATTACATTATTAGATTATTCAAAAATTTATGATGTTATTAATTTATAACTTAGTTTTATTAATTTTATTACCTATTATGGTAACAAGAATTATAATTAAGGGCTTCAAAGATAAAGATTATTTTTTTAATTTATCAAACAGATTTGGATTTTATAAAGAACAATCAAAAAGAAACCTAATATGGTTTCACGCTGTTAGTTTAGGTGAAGTAATTGGTTCTGAGCAACTATTAAGAAAATTTACAGCTAATAATGAAATAATTCTTACTGTATCTACGCCAACTGGTTTTCGACATGCTAGGGAACTTTACGGTAATAAAATAATTATCGTATACGCTCCATGGGATTTTTTTGTATTTGTTACTTTTTTTTTCAAAAAGTTTAATCCAATTTGCCTTATTTTATTTGAAACAGAAATATGGCCTTCAATGATTTCAATCGCATCTAAAAGAAAGATTCCAATAATTTTATCAAATGCCAGATTGTCAGAGTCTTCACTGAGAAGATATTTAGTACTAAAACCGTTTGCAAAAAATATTCTTAATAAAATTTCTTTAGTTTTAGCGCAAAGCAAGCAACATGTAGAAAGATTTATTCAAATTGATGTTTTAAAAGATAACATTAAACAAGTTGGATCAATTAAATTTGATGCAATTTTTGAAAAAGCCACTTCGTCAATCAGAATTAATAATGATAATAAATATCTTCTTGCTGCAAGTACACATGAAGGAGAAGAGGAAATCGTAATTGATTCTTACTGTAAGTTGTTAGAAGATTTTCAAAATTTAAAAATAATACTAGTACCAAGACATCCTGAAAGAGCAAATTCTGTTATTGAAATTTTTAAAAAAAGAAAACTATCTGCAAAAATTGTGACACATCTGAATATAGATACTGAGAATGCTGATGCATTTATCTTAAGTGCGACTGGAAAGTTGAATATTTTATACGATCATGCTGACATAGCTTTTATAGGTGGAAGCTTATTTAAAAAATATGGAGGACATAATCTCATAGAACCTGCAAATAACAAGTGCGCTATTATAGTAGGTCCTTTCATGAAAAATTTTGAAGATATCGTAAATATATTTAATGATAAAAATGCATGTATACAGCTTAATTCTTACAAAGAGCTCTCGAGCGCATTCAAAGAATTACTTAATAATAATGAATATAGAATTAATATGGTAGATAATGCTAGTGATGTAGTG
>MDSZ01097165.1_pt1 | contig 12729 bp, 7 predicted proteins | sample 811201 | NCBI WGS metagenome assembly MDSZ01 (sample SAMN05326647, study PRJNA326480) | marine metagenome | isolation source: seawater | place: Indian Ocean: North | collected 2010
TAATCTTAATGCAGGATCTCCCAGTAAAGTAAAATTTCTATTATTAGAAGATGTGCCACTTAATCTTTTTGTTTCTTTAAATACATCTCCAAGACTTCGATATGAGCCATTAACCTGTTGAAATAATAAATTAATAAATTTAGTGTTCAAATTATAATTTGGAGAAGAATAGACTAATCTTGTAGTACTTAATAACGCTATTGCTCCTCCTTTATCATTTAACAAAACATATTCTCCTGCTGATTTCTTATTAGGATCATCAAAATAAGAAAATTTACATGTGGCTGTCATAAAAAGTGGTAACATATTATTTTCCCAAGATTTAATCTGATTAATTTCAAGTATTCTTTCTTGTGCCCAACCTAAAGGACTACCATGTCCAGTATAATTTAATAGAAAAACCCCTTTATTTATCTTATCTGTTATTGCTTGTTGAGCAGCTTCACTTCTAGGTCCTCCAGGAGTAGATTCTTGAGAGTAGTTATCTAAATAAATTTTCTTAATATTAATATCAGGATAATTATCATCTATATAATTGGCTAAACTATCAGCTTGCCACATATGTGTATTACCATCATTAGCATCTCCATCATCTGCAACAAATGCAATATCATTTCTCCATGAACCAAAAGATTCTTCTGAATAATAATGTTCAATCTTATCAACTAAGATATTAGCTTCACTTAATGTAGAAGCAGGTAAACGACCAACTCCAATATCAATAAGATCATTTAAAAACAAACCTTCTGTAGAATCTAATAGAGCAAAATAATCATCAGTCACATATGTTCTTATAGGGTGTGTAGAATTAACAGATTGATACGTTGGTATATAATTTGTATTATTAGGAATTCTATCTTTAGGATCATAAGATCCATCACCAAATAATAATAAATACTTAAGCTTAGAATCGTTTCTTTCATATAGCATTCTCACAAAATCTCTAATTGCAGTAACATCCTGCATTCCAGATGAAAATTCATGATAAATCTGTTCTGGAGTTACAATAATTGTATTTAAATTGTCTAAACTTTGATGTAATTCTGACAATCTATTTGCAGCATTTAAAAAATCAGGGTGACACACAATAATATATTCAACATCTGATGAAATAGCATGCAAATTTTGATTCTGTATCTTACCTTTTAAGATTGGCTGAAGTAAAGCTTCTGAATTAAATGCAATATACTGGTGTAAAATATTAATTGAATCTGTAAAAGATAATATAGATCCGTTAAAATTAGTTTGTAATTCTTTTATAGATTCAAATGAGGTTACATCCCATATTTCAAAATCTGAATTTGCTTCTACTTCAAATAAACCAATATCATTAGAAATAATCGTAGAATTATTAAAAAACATAGAGCTAGCATTCTGGTTTATCTTTAATTTTCTACTAGTATTAATCTCGATATAATTTAGCCAGGACATAGCACCATTATCAGTCGAAAAATATTCTATATTAACATCAAAATTAGATGAATTAGAATTATAAGTTACTATTTTATCATTAATGTGTGCATAGTCAGTTCCATACGCAGAAACAATATTTGGAACGACAATATCTGTTATTTTATTATTATTAACTGATATACTAAAAGTAGAAGGAACTAAAGATCTTGCGGCAACTGATGTTTTAATAGTTGAAGATGAACCTATCTTTAAATTAGGGAAAGTAAAACTAAAATTTTGACTGTTTTGATAATCAAATCTTTCTCCAAACCATTCTTTACCTGATTGCAAAAGATTTTCAGACTCATACTCATGAAAAGCATAATCAATAAAATCAGATATTATGTGATTTGGATTTGAAAAAAATGGCTTAAAAGTAATCCGCTTACCTTTTTCATTAGAATTAATTGTCAAATAATAATTTACCTCATCTGCATACAAATGTGTTGTATGATAAAACAAGTCTGAAACTGTATCAAATTCCCAAATATGTGGAGACTGTCCATAAAATAAAATATAGTCTTCTGATTCAAAAAAACCATTATTATTACTATCATAAATCTTAATAGCATTCTCTACTAAATCTTCATATCTAAATTTTGAATTCAAATTTGGCAACATACCTCCTCCATTACCATAAATTCTTATATCGTCTATATATAAATTATTTGTACTTATGCCAAGTTGCTGTAAATCAGAAAGATCTAATTTATAAACACCTTTTTCTATAGTAGAAAACTGATACCAATCACCCTGAGATAATACTGAATTATATTGAGCAAATATCTGATTAAGATTATATATTAAAATAATTATAGTAAAGACACTCTTCATAAATGCAAATTTAAATATGATTATTTAAATTACCATATAAATATTTGTCTTAACGAAAAATAATGATAATTATTATATAATTTACTTAGAAGCAAACTAGCATAATAAATATTTTGTTATTTTTGTAAATTGAATTAATAAAAAAATTTTATGACTGCTAGAATTTATAAAGTTTGTATGATAATTGTTTTGTGCGTATTCTTTTCCTCAAATGCAAACGCACAAGATCCTGCTTTTAGTCAGTTTTACGCAAATCCTCTATATCTAAATCCTGCATTTGCAGGAGCTACTGCTAAAGGGTGTCCTAGAGCAAATCTTAATTATAGAGATCAGTGGCCAGGAATTGGCAGAACTTATGTGACTACTTCCGCCTCTTGGGATCAATACATAAATGCTATTGGAGGAGGTTTGGGAATAATTGTTTCTCAAGACAGAGCTGGATCAGGAAACCTTAACACATCACATGCTTCATTATTATATTCTTACCATCTAGATGTTAATAGAAAATTTTCTATTAAAACAGGTTTCGAGGTTTCTTATAGAATGATTAGTTTAGATTGGACAGATTTAACCTTTGGAGATATGATTGATCCTCAATATGGCTTTATTTATCCAACAAATGAAGATATAGCAAATAATCCGTCAAATGTTAATTTTCCAGATTTCTCAACAGGAATTGTAGGGTACTCTGAGAATTTCTATTTCGGCTTCGCCGCACATCATTTAACTCAACCAAATCAAGGATTTATCAGTGAGTCCGAATTACCAACAAAATTAACAGCTCATTTTGGAGGTAATTTTGCATTAAATAAGTATAGACGTGATGTTACAACCATCTCTCCTAATTTCTTATATCAAAGACAACAAGATTTTCAACAATTTAATTACGGATTATATGTAAATAGAGGCCCTATATCAGGAGGATTATGGGCAAGAAATAGTTTGAAAAATTTTGACTCATTTATTCTTATGGTCGGTGTGATTCAAGATTCATTTAAATTTGGATATAGTTATGATATCACATTAAGTAATCTTAAAAACAGTAACACTTTAGGAGCTCATGAACTTTCTTTTACTTTGTTCCTGCCATGCAGATCAAAAAATAAGTCATACAATACAATAAGTTGCCCTCAGTTTTAATTAAATTAATAACAATGATGAAAAAAAATAAAATAATTGTACTTGCAAGTGTCCTACTAATATTGGGTTCTTGTTCAAATTCAGTAAAATATAATCATACAGGTTCGCATGAAAGATCAACAACTACTGGATGGGAATACAATAACCCAAGAAATGGAGGGTTTGAAAATAATTGGAATCACAAATTTCAAGAACAAATTACAGGGCCTGGCCTAGTCTTTATAGAAGGTGGAACATTTACAATGGGGAGAGTCGAGGAAGATGTAATGTATGAATGGAACAATGTTCCTAGAAGAGTAAGTGTTTCTTCATTTTATTTGGATGAAACTGAAGTAAGAAATGTAGATTATTTAGAATACTTATTTTGGTTAAAAAGAGTTTATTCTAAACCAGATGAAGGAGAGGTGTGGGTTTATGAAAAAGCATTACCAGACACTCTAGTATGGAGAGATAAATTAGGATATAATGAACCATATGTAAATAATTATCTTAGGTATCCAGCGTACAGAAACTATCCAGTAGTAGGTGTTAGCTGGGTTCAAGCAACTGATTATTGCAAATGGAGAACAGATAGGGTAAACGAACAAATATTAATAGATGCATGTATATTAACTGAAGATGTGAAAAATCGTATCGAAGATCAAGCATTCAGTACAGAAGCGTATTTATTGAATCCAGATGGTATTTTTGATCCAACTGATGAAACTTATCACATTAAACCTGCAAAAGATTTAAGCGGATGGGCAAGAGACGAACCAAATAAAGTGAGAACTGTAAAAAATCATGATGGATTATTATTACCTCCTTATAGATTGCCTACTGAAGCTGAGTGGGAATTTGCTGCATTAGGTATGGTTGGAAATACTTTTGAAGAAAATGTAGTAGTAAATAACCATCACAATGCAAAAGATAGAAAAATTTATCCTTGGAGTGGAAATTCTTTCAGAAACACGAGTAGAAAAAATCAAGGACAAATAATGGCAAACTTCAAGAGAGGCAGGGGGGATAATATGGGAGTTGCAGGTAGTCTTAATGACAATGCAGATATAACAACTGAAGTAAGATCTTTTTGGCCAAATGATTATGGACTTTACAATATGGCAGGAAATGTTTCTGAATGGGTAATGGATGTATATAGAGCTGAGATTGAACAAACATCTACAACAGATCATAGAAAATTCAGAGGAAATATATATAAAACACCAAAACTTGAAGATGGTGTTGAAGTAATTGATGAGTTTGGAAATATAGTATATGAAGATGTCAATGTTGAAGATAATATCTATAGAAGAAATTATAAAAAAGCAGACAACATCAACTATCTTGATGGTGATATTGAATCTCAAATGGGAATTGATTGGAACAACTATCTTAATGAAAAGATGGAGGCAGATACAGCAAGTGTTGCAATTGACAAATGGAATTCCGCAAGATTTGGAGGAGAGAATGGAAAGAATGTTTCAAAATATAAAGACGGTGCAAGAACAGGCAATAGTAATGAAATGTATAGTTATGGAGAAGCATCTTTAATTACAGACAGAACAAGAGTATATAAAGGAGGTTCTTGGAAAGACAGGGCATATTGGTTAAATCCAGGAACTAGAAGATTTCTTGATGAAGATCAATCAACTGATGCTATTGGATTTAGATGTGCCATGGACAGGCTTGGATCTCAGATATCTAGCAAAAAGAATAATCAAAGAAAAAAGGTAGATTTATCAAAACAAGCTGCCGGTATAAAGAAATAAAATGTTGACATAATTAAAATGAATACATTATAGAACTATTATAAAAACCTCATCTTAAGATGAGGTTTTTATTTTTAATAGATTAAATGAAAATCAAAGAACTCTATTCTATTTTTAAAAAAAATCCTGTAATATGTACAGATAGCAGGGAAATTACCAAAGGAAGTATATTCATTTCATTAAAAGGTGAAAATTTTGATGGAAATAAATATGCTTTAGAAGCAATTAAAAAAGGCTGTTCTTATGCTATTATTGATGATGAAAAACATAAAAGAAATACCAAAACCATTCTTGTAGATGATTGTTTAAAGACATTACAAGAATTAGCAACATATCATAGAAAGAAGTTAAATTTACCTATAATTGGAATTACAGGAACAAATGGAAAAACAACATCAAAAGAATTAATTTATAATGTTCTCAAATCTAAACTTAAAACATATGCTACTAAAGGAAATTTAAACAATCATATTGGTGTTCCTTTGAGTATATTAGAAATAAAACAGAATCATGATATTGCTATTATTGAAATGGGAGCTAATCATCAAAATGAAATTTATCTATTATGTAAAATAGCTCAACCAAATTATGGTATAATAACAAATATTGGATCAGCACACTTAGAAGGATTCAAAAATCTAGCAGGTGTTATAAAAACAAAAAATGAACTATATGAATATATTTCTACTAATAAGGGTCAACTATTTGTAAATAATCAAGATGATTTATTATTAAAATTAGCAAAAGGAATTAGTCAAAGTAATTATGGAGAAAAAGGTAAAACACATATAAGTAATAAAAAAAATTCTCCTTTTATAAATATAAAATATAAGAATCAGTTAATAAAAAGCAATTTAATAGGAGATTATCAATTCTACAATATTATGCTGTCAATATGTATTGGAGAATATTTTAAAATTCCTTTAGAAGATATTAAAAAAAGTATAGAGAAATATATTCCTAAAAATAATAGGTCAGAAGTGATAAATACAAAAAAAAACAAAATAATCCTGGATGCTTATAATGCAAATCCATCAAGTGTTTTAGCCATGTTAAAATCATTTGCAAAATATAAGACAAAAAACAAAGTATGTATTATTGGCGATATGCTAGAACTGGGAAATCATTCAAAACAAGAGCATGAGAAGATTACAAAACTATGTGTTAAATTAAATCTTAATACATTCTTCATAGGTAATGAGTTTAAAAAAATAAATCGAAATGCATATAAAACTAAGCAGATGTTTATAGAATATCTAAAAAATGAACCTATTAAAAATAAAACAATCCTCGTAAAAGGTTCTAGAGGTCTTTACTTAGAAAAGCTTATTAAATACCTTTAAAATCTGATAATAATAGTATAACATTAACAAGTAGATTATTTTTTTTACTTTTGTAATATTAAAATTTTAAAATGAAAAAATATATATTATTTGGTTTAATAGCTACAATAGCTTTTTCTACCTCCGCTCAAAGAAATGAACATAGTGACAGAGTACACACATTAACTTTTGGTTCTTTAAACCCACTAATTCAAAAAAATCAATTACAATTTGAACACACCTTAGGAAAAACTACACAACGCTGGTCAATTGGAGAAAATATACAATATCACTTTGGACTTTTAAATCAAGAAGATATGTGGAGTGGGCCAAAAATATCTTTCTTTGGAAGATACTATTTAAAAGATCAAAGTATCAAGTATGGAAAAGATTGGTTTATTCAAATGAAAATTGGTGGAGCATACTTAACAAATCCATTTGCTGATGCTACTGACTTATATTTATATGACGCATCAGGACTACCTATTAATGATCCAAATGGAAATCATATACAAATTCTAAATAACAATAATTATTGGCTATCATATGGAGGAGGATTATCAGTAGGTTATAAAAAGGTAAGTTGCAAAGGATGGGTATGGGAAGCTTTCTTAGGTTATCATTATTGGAGTAACCCAAATTACTTTACATCAGAATTTAAGACCTGGATTGAAGATGAAAACAACACCTTTGCAAGCGATCAAAATTTAAATAATACATTATATGATGTTGAAAATGGCCTTGACCAAGTATGGTTTTGGAGCTATGGATTCCCAGTTGATGTGCAATTCAAAGTTGGTAAAATACTAGGCTGGTAAAAAAGCCATTACAAATTATCTGATATAAGCTTTTTAATAATAAGCAAACAAAACATCAGAAAAGAACCTAGAAAACCGCTCATAATAATAGAAGAGAATAAACTTAAATGATTCTTCTTTAAGGGTAACACAGGCTGATCAATAATATTAAATATTGGTGTTTGATTTAACAATGAAATTTTAGAAATTTCTAAATTTCTAACAATTTCCATATATACTGTATTTAACATCTCGACCTCTCTTCTTAATTGTATTTCTTTCAATCTTCCTGATGCTTTTATAATTCGTTTATTTATATCAGTTACTTTAGCATATTCTTCCTCAGCACTTTTTAATTCAATAAAAACAGAATCTGAACGTGTTTTTAAAAAATCTAAAGTCATTTGACTTTGAGATGTAATATGTTTTGTATACATCTTACGCATTTCATTGATTAATGATTCTACAAATGATTTTGCAAACTCCTGATTAAGTGATGTAAAAGACACATTAATAAGTGTCGCTTCATTTGTCTGCATCTTAACAGATAATTTGTCTTCAATAATCTGCTCCCATACAATATGACAAATACTGTCATGAAATATTGTAGAACGATTCTGAAAAAGGGTATTTTCATTTATTTCCCAAGCATCTTTTAAATTATTTATATCTAAATAATGTTCAATTAAAAACTTGTTTTTATTGTTGATTTTTTGATCCTGCATTAATGCACTGATAACAACAGATCTAGATTTTAATATCTCCAAAATATTCTGCTGACTAAATGTTGATGATGGTGAATTTAACTCAAAACCAAACTGAGAAGCAATACTTGAAATACCAGCAATATTCTGTTTTTGTTCATTTTCTATAACAAAAGTTAATTTAGCATCATATGTAGGATTAGAAAACAAAGAGAATAGCGCTCCTACCAACATGAAAGCTACAACATTCATTATTAACAACTTTCGATTAGTAAGTAAATACGCTTTATATTGAGAGCATACAATAAGTATATCTTTTAACTTTATATCATCATTAGCAACCTTATCCATTAGAAGCTGTTATTTATTCTCTCTATTAATAAATATAATGACATAACACCTGTAATTTTAATTATAACACTCTCAATATGCTTATTATAGTCTATATCTTCTTTCTTTTTTCTGCTTTGTTTTGGAACACTAACAACTTTAATAGTCGCTCCGGGTTTAACCCTAGGTGATATGCTAAATAAACCAAGATTTAATGACCTTTTACTAATTCCATTTGGATATAATACAACTGTTTGTGACTTCTTATTATCTTTAGAATATCCTCCAGCAAAATTCTTTACATAATAATTTGCTCTTTTTCCGAAAAAAGGAGAACTAATAGAATTTCCTTCAATATTATGTAAATCACCTGTAATATGAACAACATCCAATCTTTTAGGAATAATCAGACTATCTCCTTCTTTTAGCGCTATATTATGCTTTGAGTGCTTTTTTGATAATGCTTTTTCCATATCAAAATAAACAGCATCACGAGTTGTCTCAAAATAATCTTCTTGCTTATTTTTCTCTCTTTCTAATAATTCTAAACTATAAATATTTGCTAATTCTGGATCAATAAGGATTGAATCTAATAAATTAGTAGGAATATTAATTTCTTCTTCTTGTTGTTTATTTACTTCAAACTTTCTATACATTATTGACCCTCCAAGATGAGCTGATTTAGTCAAACCTCCTGCTCTAGATATTAGAGAAGAAACGGTTTCATTCTTTTTTAATATTGCATATACACCGGGATATTTGACCTCTCCTGTTACAACAACATTTTGAGGTTCTTCATAATTAGGATTCTGCCTAACAAAAACTTGATCAAATGGATTTAATAAGAAATCTTTTGCTTGATCACTTAACACTAAGTCATTGCCTATCTGAATAGTTTTAATAACTGTAGGAATAGGTGTTAGTTTATACGAGGACCTATCAAAATCCATGACTCTTGAAACCTCTATCCTACTTCCTTCAGCTTGCTGTAAGAGGCCTCCTGCCTGTAACAATATATCTTTCAGGCTCATTCCTTCTCCATAACCAAAACTACCCTCATATCTAACTGCACCATTTACTGAAACAAAAAAATCATCATAAAAATCATCATTTGAGAGAACTCTAATAATATCATATTCTTTTAATAATATATTATCAATATGTTGTTCATTATCTAGAACAGAACTTAAGTCTATCGAAATATGAGACTTGGTTCCATCATCATTTAACCTAATAATATAAACCTGATCTAAAAATGTTTTTTCATCAATACATTTTGCTTTATATAAAAGATCAAGCAAACGATCTCCATTTACAAATTCATAATCACCTTGCACACCTATACTTCCTTCTACAGTTACAACATTTGATAATTTATTAGAGATAGTATTAATAATTAATTCATCTCCATTATGTAATTCAGTTAATGAAACATGGTCTTGATGTACATCATTAACCTTAATAGAATTATATTCAATACGCTTAAGAGTAATAATGTCTTTAAACGCATTTGTTTGATATCCTCCTGCATACTGAATTAAATCAGAAACAGTTTCTGATTTTTTAAATTCATAACTATAAGGTCGATTAACCGCACCTTGCACCTCAACAATATTCTTTGCAGGAGGAACAAAGAGATAATCCCCATCCTGCATATAAATATCATTTGAAGATACAGGATTAAATAAAAATTGATATATATCTAATGAGTCAACTGTTTTCCCATTACGCTTAATATATATATTTCTAACACTTCCTAATTGATTAGGCCCTTTTGCTGCTATCAATGCATTAAATGCTGTATTAATTGCTGGAATTGTATAAGAACCTGGATTGTAAACTTCTCCAACAATATTAATAGTAATAACTCGGGAGTATGATAATGTGACATCGATCTCAGAATTTTTCATATCTAAAAAAGATGAGAATTTACTTTTTATTAAAGATCTCATGCTTTTAAAAGTTAATCCTTTAACATAAATTCTCCCATAAGAAGTAGGGGTAATATAACCACGGTCATCAACAAGTAATGTTTCAGAAAACTCAGAATAACCCCATACAGAAATAGAAACCTCATCACCGCTTCCTACTTTATAATTTTCAGGTGCTTTAGCATCCAATGCTTTTTGAAAAAATGACAATTTATTATTTCTAAAAATGTCTTGACCATAAATTTTTGCTTTAGGATAGACTATTGTATCAAAGATTATCGTATCTCCAAGAATACTATAAAAATTAGGATTATTATAAATACCATTCGTGTCTTTAGGCAATGATGTAGTATACTTTCCTGTACTGTATTTAAACTCTAGAGCTTCTTTAATTTCATTGTCTGAAAGACCCATTTGTCGCAAAACTTGTTCTGAAGGTATTTCAGAAGGTTTTAAATCCTGAGGATCCGCATCAGAAGGTAAAAATTTTAAATATAGAGAGTTATTATCTTTATTTGTGATTTGACTCTGGGAATATAAAACTACTACAATTAAATTTAAAATTAAAACTAATGTAATTTTCTTCATAATAATTATTTTAAAATAGAACGAGAGATCACTATTCGTTGTATCTCTGAAGTGCCTTCATAAATCTGAGTAATCTTAGCATCTCTCATAAGTCGTTCAACATGATACTCCTTTACATAACCATATCCTCCATGAATTTGTACCGCCTCAACAGTTAAACGCATTGCCATATCAGAAGTGTAAACTTTAGCCATTGCCCCTGCCTGATCATAATTCTTTAAATTATCTTTTAGCCAAGCAGCTTTAAAACAAAGCAATCTTGCTGCATCAATCTCTGTTGCCATATCAGCTAACTTAAATGCTATTGCTTGATGTTTTGAAATTTCTTTACCAAATGCCTTTCTTTCTTTTGAGTATTGTAATGCTAATTCATATGCTCCAGACGCAATTCCTAAAGCTTGTGCAGCAATACCAATTCTTCCTCCAGAAAGAGTTTTCATAGCAAATGTAAAACCAAATCCATCATCTCCTATCCTATTCTCTTTAGGAACCTTTACGTCTGTAAACATTAATGAATGAGTATCAGATCCTCGAATCCCTAATTTATTTTCCTTTAAACCAATTGCAAATCCCTCCATACCCTTTTCAACAATAAAAGCATTAATTCCTTTATGACCTTTACCTATATCTGTTTGTGCAATAACTAAATAAAAAGATGCGGTACTACCATTAGTAATCCAATTCTTTGTGCCATTTAGAAGATAATGATCACCTTTATCAATTGCTGTTGTTTTTTGAGAAGTAGCATCACTTCCTGCTTCTGGTTCAGAAAGACAGAAAGCCCCTATTGACAAGCCAGAAGCTAATGGTTTTAGGTATTTATCTTTTTGATATTCTGTACCATAAGTTTCTAAACCCCAACACACCAATGAGTTGTTTACTGACATAACAACCGAACATGAAGCGTCAACTTTGGAGATTTCTTCCATAGCTAAGATATAAGATATTGTATCCATACCTGCTCCTCCATATTCTGGAGAAACCATCATTCCTAGAAATCCTAACTCTCCTAGTTTCTTAATCTCATCTTTTGGAAAAGTCTGATTTTCATCTCTTTCAATAACTCCAGGCAACAATTCATTTTGAGCAAAATCTCTTGCTGCATCTCTAATCATTATATGTTCTTCTGTTAATTCAAAATCCATGTCTTACTGTTAAAAAATCATACAAAAATACACTTTTTTAAACTATCTTTGAAAATGATTGAAAAAGTTAAAGAATATTATGTTTTAGGCATAATGTCAGGGACATCATTAGATGGTTTAGACTTAGCTTATTGTTATTTTGAATATAACAAAGTATGGAAATTTAAAATTATAAAATCAACAACTATTAAATATTCAAATTATTGGAAAAATACACTAGCGAAAACTCATCTCAAAGACAATTATCAAATAAAGGAAATTGATAAAAAATTTGGTATTTTTATAGCTAATGAAGCTAATAAATTTATCAAAAAAAAGAAGATTAACTTCATATCATGTCATGGTCATACAATTTTTCATGAGCCAAATAAAAAAATTAATCTGCAAATTGGAAATGGGAAAACGATAGCAGAAATAACAAATAAAACAGTTATTAATGATTTTAGAACATTAGACATTTCATTGAATGGAGAAGGGGCTCCATTAGTTCCTATTGGAGATTTATATCTATTTAAAAAATATAAATATTGTGTTAATCTAGGAGGTTTTGCAAATATATCTATTAAACAAAATAATTCAATTGTAGCATTTGATATATGTCCAGTAAATATTATTTTAAATCACATATCAAATAAATTAGGCAAAGAATATGACAAAAATGGAAGAATAGCTAAAAAAGGTGTATTGATCAATAAATTATTTAAAGATTTAAATAATATTATATTCTATAAAAATAAA
>MDSZ01002734.1_pt1 | contig 12727 bp, 11 predicted proteins | sample 811201 | NCBI WGS metagenome assembly MDSZ01 (sample SAMN05326647, study PRJNA326480) | marine metagenome | isolation source: seawater | place: Indian Ocean: North | collected 2010
CATCATCGATCGCGTCCTTCCCAAAACAACAACTCAACTCAACTCACCTTTGTCGTCCGCAACGATTTTGATCCCACAAAAATTTTTTTTTTTCTTTTTGTACCATGGTACGAGCAAAAGCACCCCCACCCCAAAAACAAAACAAAACGAACCACTTTTATGAGCACGTCTGATATGGAAACGGCGACGAAGAAGCAATCATCGACATCGTCATCGGATACGACCACTGCTGCGACTGAAACTGAACCTAAAACGTCGTCTTCGTTCTCGTTAGAACCAATCGCGAAACCGAAAATCAAGTGGTCTGGAAACTTGCCGGAGATTTCGCCAGTCCCTCCGTTTCTAATTTCAGAAGAGAATTCATCGTCGGCAGAAAAAGATTCGGAAGTAACGGCAGGAGCAGAAGCAGGGGCAGCGGGAGCGGCTGCTAAAAAGTGAAGAAGAGCCAGGCTGTATTTATCATGACGACTCGCAGTAATCATCGTCAAACATTTCCAATCGATGGGTTTGAGAATGACTTTATGCTAGAACTGATGTTGTTCGAACAAGTGACCAATGCGAAAGCGATTTCGGACTCGATAAAATCGGGAGCTTTTGATGTTGAAGTCGCACTGATGAACCCGAAAACAGTATTCACCGAAGATATCGTTCGATTAGCGACGTTCAAAGCGATCGTATCCATGGAAACGAAGTCCATGGTAACGAAAACGTTACATTCAGAAATCATATTCAACGCGTCGCCAAAAACAAACATAAATGAAGCATTTCGAAGGTTTGGGGCTGGACCAGAATCTACGGAGATATTAGTCGCGCGAGTGTGCGATAAAAAGAAGGAAAAAGGAGAAGTAGAAACCATTAGTAGTAGTAGTAGTAGTAGTAGTAGTAGTAGTAGTGAAGAACGTATCAGAGAAAAAATTAGAAAATTGATTGATGGGAAAGAGATTGCGGCGACGAGCGAAAACTTACGTCGCTTTGCGGATACGAGCGCAATCAAGAAATATTATAAAATAGACGCGGAAGAGCTGACAATAGCATCGTTGGAAGACGGTGTGCTCATGCGCATAGGTGCTAGAGAAGTGATTTGAGCTTATCCAGAATACTTACTACTGTAATATTATTGCACATGCGCTAAATGCTATTGGTATACATAAAATCTGTGATCTCAGTCAGTCTTGATATCGTTTATCGTTGACATCTACTTGAGCTGACGGTAGTTTCTCGTCAAACGTACCCACAGATGCGGACGCTATGTAATTAATGCCTAAATCGTTCGTTAATTTCCATTGTTTCGTTATAAGATTATACTCCATTCCCGCCATCGAGTTTGTTTTCAATCCGGCGCGTTCTAAAACAATCGCCAACTCTGAAGGATGTAGAAACTTGTTTGCGTCGTGCGTCCCAGCCGGTACCATCTTCGCCAGGCGCTCTGCAAAAACAATTGCACCTAAAACACCTCTCAGAGATTTTGATATCGTCGACACGAATACTAACCCATCGTCTTTAACCAATTTTCTCAATGCACTCGCGAACACTCTTGGATCTGTAACGTGTTCGATAACTTCTAAAGCGCACACCACGTCGAATGAGTTCGGTTCCTTCTCGCCCAAATCTTCCGCCGTGTCGCAGATATATTTAACTTTGGTACCACATTTATCCTCTTCGTCATCCTCTAATTGCGATTCTTTCTGTCTCCTTTTCGCAGCTTCTACGTTTTCCTTCCCGGCGTCTAATCCGACAACGTCCGCGCCCAGTCTCGATAAGCTTTCGCTCAGTAATCCTCCACCACATCCGACGTCTACTATTCTTAAACCAGATAACGGTTTACTACCCTTCCTATCGTCTTTTTTCCTCTTAAAATGTTCCAAGCATTCGTCTTTGATAAACGAACACCTCGTTGGATTCATCGAGTGTAAAGGTCCAAACGGTCCGTCTCGTTCTCTCCACCACAACTCCGCGTCTTGCTCAAATTTTTTCGTCTCTCGCGAATCCACCGTCGTGGTCGTCTTTTGCGTGCTTCGTCGGGCGACGATGTCTCCCGTGGCAAAGGATCTTGGAGAACAAGCTGCTCTCCTTTTTCCGCTAATCGTCTCAGAAAACGGAGAAAGGAGAGAGGAATCTCCAAGAGCCTTTGCCACGGGAGACGTATGGGTCGACATAAAAATCGCTCTCGTCGCGCCTCGTCGTCCGAGAGAACGCGACACCACTCCCATCGTTATTATTATTATTATTATTATTATTATTATTATTGTTGTTGTTATTAGCAGTAGTATTACGCGCGCTCTTTTTGTCTTCTCCTGTGGACGGAAAAGAGTGACGACGGACTTGAAGAAGAAGAAGAAGAAGAAGAGGTATTTTGACGCCCTCAACCAAAAAAAAAGCGCTCTCTCTCTCTCTCTCTTGGAAAAACATCAGAAAGAAAGAAAGAGTGGAAGGAAAAATGGCGTGGGGGAAACCGTCGCCGGTTGGGATGGGCGTTTCCTCCTCCGGAAATGGAAACGAGGAGACGTCCTCCTCCGTGGTTTCGTTGATAGAGAAGAACGATCCGAACGTCCACTCGATAACTGTTTTCCGGGGGAGACATTTTAACGGGGCGAAAGAAATAACCGCCGTCGGAAACGCGTTGGAAAAGAACGCGTTTATTAAAGAGTTCTACAGCTCGGGGCACGAAGTGGACGAAGAATCAGCGAAGATTTTAGGGAAGAGCTTTTTGAAAATGAAATCTTTGGAGTCTATTTGCGTCGGGGACGAACGGTTCGGTGACGAGAGTGACGATGCCTTCGCGGTGTTCGTTTCGTATGCGAAAGAACTCGACGGGTTGAGAAGGTGGGATTTAGAGAATAAAGGATTGACGAAGAGATCGTTCGGGAAAGTATCGGACGCTTTTGAATCCGGAAAATTTAAAAGATTAGAAGAGTTGATATTGAATAGAAACGGGAGTCTGAGCGATGGCATCAGCAGTAAAAACGATACCACGACTACTACGCTAACAGCTATGGAAATGTTTTTTCGCAGCGGAGCGATACGAAACAGAGTCAAGACGCTGGAAATGTCGGAGATGTCTTTAGGAGAGGCGAGCGCATCTGCACTCGCGGAGGAGTTGAAAGATGAAAAGTGTAGCTTAGAAGTGTTCACATTTACGAACGGGAGGTTGGAGTGTTATAGTTTGGAAGAGTGGGATGACGATGGCGATGGAGAGAAAAATGAAAGTAACGCCGACAATGCCGATAACGAGAGCGGGAAAAAAGAAAAAGACAAGAAAAGAGAAGAGGAAAAAGTTAAAAAGACGACTGCGATGATGAACGCGCTTGGCCAAGGGTTTGTGAAGAACAAATCGTTGAAACGAATGATCTTAGATGGGACAAAAGTTGGCGCCTACGAACTATTGAAAGGCATCTCGAGGGCAAAGAGAACAAATAAAAATGAGGAAAGTGGTATCGTCGAAATCTCGCTCGCAAATTGCGCATTAAACGATAATAACAGTAAAACAAACGCCGTGGTTGGTTTCCTTTTGAGCGATTTCGCAGAGTCAGTTGAAATTGTAAATCTGAGTGGAAATGCTCTCGGTGACTGGAAAGTCGCGCAACTCGCCGGCGCTATTCAAGGAGGATTTTGTCAAAACATGCTCGAAATAGATGTCAGTGGTAACAATCTGAGCGATGTGACTATTTTGAAACGCATGCTATTTGGAAAAACGAAGATTAAAAGACTCTCGTGTTTTGAAAACGTAAACTTACTGAAATCGAAAGAAAAAATTTCGAAACTCTTTGAGGACATCGGTGCTGCGGAAACGACTTCTTTCAGCAGTCTATGCGAATACCTGGACGTTGGCGCGTGTGGTATGGAACTGGAAGAGCTGACTTTCTTTGCAGAGTCTATCAGAAAACACAAATCAATCTTCGCAAATCTGAAAACGTTAGTTCTAGGCGGTAACCCAGGCGCGAGCGCTTTAGGCGATACTTTCGAAAACGAACTCAAGCTGTTGAGAGAGAGCATGACGAGTTTAGATATCGCATGGAAAGCGAACGATTCCGGAGACATGGAGAAGTTCATTAACGAAAAGAATAAGAACAACGATAAAGTGCCGTTAGCATCGAAATAATAGTAACGAGAGACTCTTTTCAAATATACTTACATGTACTCGTGCCTATTTTCTTTCTTTCTTCTTGTATCGAGCTCTCAAAACTCAAAGACAGAAAGACCAAAAAAAAAAAGTCTCGCGACGACGACGACGACGCCACAATTGGTGTCGAGTAGAAAGAAAGAAATCAAGGAAGAAAGAAAGAAAGAAAGAAATGTCGTTCAGACGAAGGCTCAAAGGGAAACAGCCTCCAGATGGTTGGGACTTGATCGAAGATACCATCGAAGACTTCGAAGCGCAAATGAGAGATGCCGTCAGCGAAGAACACGAAGGGAAAAGAAAGAACGAATTGACGTGGAGAATCCATCGAATTCATTGGGAGAAGAATCGGTTTATTTTCGATTTGATGTACAAGAAGAAAGTGATGGACCGAAAACTGTACGATTATCTGGTGAGAGAAAAGATTGCCGATCAGGCTTTGATATCGAAATGGAGGAAACCTGGGTACGAGATCTTATGTTCTTTGCTGTGCATACAAAAGAGTGCGACGAATTTTGGAACGACGAGTATTTGCAGAGTACCCATAGCGCAACGAAGCGGGCAAGCGAGATTAACCCCGAACGTGAAAACCGGTTGCATTTCGTGCTTTTCTGGAGATGGAATAATGGGCGGACCCATCTGGTGGAACACGAACTTGTCGGAGAAAATCATAACGAAAGTAAAAGAAGGAAAGAGGAAAGCGGAAGAAGCCGGCATCGGAAACGGAGAGGAAGAAGATCCAGAAGTGACCAAGAGAATAGCGGCGATGAAGGAAAAGTTTCAGAAGGATAAAATAGCAGCAAGCGGATTAGATTAATAATAATACATAGATTAAAATACCAGGTGCATTCTACTGTAGATATCCAAACTAATTACGAACTAAATTTTCTTCATTCTTCATTCGTCGTCGTCTTCCTCATCAATAATAATACATAGATTAAAATACATTCTAGATATCCAAACTACACCTAATTACTAACTAAATTTTCTTCATTCTTCATTCGTCTTCGTCTTCCTCATCCTTTTCTTCGATTTCAACTTTCTGTTCCTCTCGCACGAAATTAAACAACTCGACATAATCTTCCATGAATAATTCCTGCGGACGAACTTTCTCGCCTCTCCCAAGCATTTCCAAAGCTAAATCAATCGTTTCCGCATCACACGTCGCTCGTAAGTTGTTCTTCAACATTTTGCGTTTCTGCGCGAAACAGCTCTGAACGAACGTGAAAAACTGCTTATCGGTGCCGTTAATTTTCAACAAGTCTTCTTTCCTTTTCAGTTTGAATCCAATTAAACAACTTTCCACGTTTGGTGGAGGATCAAAACAACCTTTCGCGACTGGCCGAATGTATCGTGATTTAGAGTAATACGCCGTGCGAACTGACATGGCGCGAAAATCCGAGTTGCTTTTTTTCTTCTTCTTGATTTGTTCGTTTTCAATCATCTTCTCGTCTCTTTCCTCAGTAGCTAAGCGTCTGGCGACTTCCTCTTGGAACATAAACACTAAATCTTCAAACGTATCGCCCATGGGGAGTAATCGTTTCAATATATCGGTCGTGATGTTATACGGAATGTTCGCGACAACTTTCGCTCTTCTCTCGCTTCCCTCTATCAAATCTACAAACTTCGTATCCAAGTCTTTCCACTTCATAAAATCCTCCTCGATAATTTCCAACTCTTCTTCTCCATACTCTTTACCTAACGTCTCTCCTAAGTTTTTCGCTAAATTTCTATCCTTCTCTACTGCGATGACTTTACACCCGGTCCGTAACAACTCCGCAGTGAGATTCCCAGTCCCGGGTCCAATTTCTAAAATAACGTCCTCTTTCTTCACGTCCGCGCTTCGCACCGCGTCGATTAAAACCGAATGATCTATCAAGAAATGTTGCCCCAACCATCGTCTGGCTTTGTGTTTTGCTCCAGATACTCTCTCTTCCGGTGATAATCCCGCCCCATCGAACGCTCGCTTCACTTCCTCTTTTTCCTCCTGCTTCATTTTTTTCGCTTTTCGTTTGTTGTTGGAGAGACGAAACGCGCTCTTCTTCCCAGCATTTTCGATGACGATAGCGCCACGATCGTGATGATGGTGTCGTCTCAGCGAGGAAAACGACGATGACGAGGGAACGGATGCGCCAAACCGCGAGGAAAGAGAGGAGGTGGTGATGCTCATCATCATCGTGGACGCGTTCGTGCAAAAAGTGGAATGTTTTGCAAAAATCAAAATGCCGATGAGAAAAACTGAAGAAAAAAATCGAAGAAAAACACTCCTCCTCCTGAAGATTTCGTCGTCGTCGTCAATCCGTCACTCCTCCTTCAAAGTTGAGACGCGCACAGAAGGGGCATCAACATGTACAACCCACGAGGAGGAGGAGGAGGAGGAGGAGGAGGAGGAGGACATCGTTTAAATCTGAATCCGAGTTACGATAATAATAATAACGTCGGTGGTGATGAAGCCTTGCACTCCTCTCACTTCACTCGTCAAAGAAGAGGGGCTATTCATCACATTCGATCTTCTTCTGGGTCTTCTGGTGGACATTTACACGACGGAGTCCATGGCGGAGTATATGCTCGTAACAATAACAGCAAGAATAGTAGTATGAAGAAGAAGGATTTCTCGCACTCGAAAAGGACGTTTCGAAAACAAACTCTGTTTGGAATTGTATTTGGAATCGTGATGATGGTTGTATTAGCCGTAGGTGCTTCGTGGTTGGCGAAAGTCTTCATGGATACTAGTGCAAATACTAGTCCTTCGTCTCTATCATCGACTTCAAAAAATAGCAAAAACAAAAGAGCGGAACATGCGGGCGTTTTCTCGCCAGTCGCAGAGGGAGATTCGAGAGTCGAACGGTTCATGGCCAAATCAAACTGTACGTTGAATTTCTTCCTAGCGTGGACAACGAGTGCGGCAAAGTTTAGTTTACGATACAGACGAACGGTTGAGTCGACTTTAAAGTTCCACCCGGGTGCGTGTCTGATAGTTTACTCACCGACCATGCAGTTGGATCATTTCCAACGCTTTTGGGATTTAGGATATAACATTATCGTGGAACGACCAGATGTTCCATATCTTATTCGCGGTACCCCGGCGGAGGCGTGGTATCAAGGTATCGATAAGTGGAAGAATGGGGAATACTTTTTCTCTCATATCACAGAGATAATTCGTTTGGCCACGTTATGGAAGTACGGAGGCGTTTATTTAGATACCGACGTCGTCGTCATGAGAGAGTTGGATAATCTGCACAATGCGGTTGGGACCGAGTTAGCCGACGAAAGAGGTGAGGCAAAAGTTCTCAACGGGGCTGTTTTAGCCTTCCGAAAAGGCTCTGCGTTCATCCATGAGTGCATGGTAGAGTTTAACACGACGTATAGAATCGATAGTTGGGGTTGGAACGGTCCGCAGTTAGTCACCCGGGTCGCCGCAAGATTCCCTCAAGGCCCAGAGTTGCAAATTTTACCCACCATCGGTTTCTATCCCATTCACTGGGCGAAAGTGAGGAAATATTTCACCGACGAAGACCCAGCCGATCAACACGCCGTCTGGGAACGCATGAAAAGAGAAACGTACTTGTTTCACTATTGGAATAAAATCACCGTAAAGTTAGTTCCCACGCCTGGGTCGTTGATGTATAAAGTTTTGAACAACTATTGTTTGTTTTGCGAAGAAACCGGCATGGATGGGTGATACGTATTTGCATATTGACAGAGTCAAAGTCTAGATAATGTAGAAGAAGAACAAGAAGAATAAGAATAAGAAGAAGAAATGCCTGTAGTTTTAAAGTACGTGTAGTGAAAGTAGTAAAATACGCGGTTTTGTGCTCGTGAGAGTTTTCGCACTGGTGGGTGCTCAAATTATTAAGAACCTAACGCGACCGATTTTTTTCGACACCTTCGAAAAGACGATTTATGAGTGAGATCTACTTTTTCAGCAACTTCGCTATTTATCTTTCCCTCTCTCACGCTCTCTCACGCGAGAAGAAAACCAAACGGAGAGCCACCACCGATCTTTTGCGCTCTGTCTGCGATTAATCGTTCCGTTACTTTACGTTGGAAGAGAAGCGCGTGCTAAACGAAAAGGAATAAAAAAATTCAATTCGTCATGGGAGGACGAGGAGGAGGAAACGATAACGAACAGACATCGTCTTCCTATACTAAAAAGTCCTGGTTTTCCGCTCTGAGCGATTCGGTAAAGAAGAAAAGCACGTCTACAAACTACAACGAGAAAGAATCGAGCAGCAATGCGAGCGCGAAAGGATACAGACAAGAGAGCGATCCACCGTCGTCAGAGAATATGTCGCCAATCACTTCGAAAAAAGCCGCAGCTGCGAAAGAGTACATTGAAAATCTGTACAAAAAACAAGCGAAAGATTTACGCGAGAGGAAGGAAAGAAGGACCCGAATGGAGCGGACCGTGAGTAACGCTTTGAACATTAATAACAGCGGTGGGGCTTTATCGTCTGGGAACGTTAGCGCGGAGGATTTAGACAATAACGAGGAAGGTAATGGAGATTTTAATGAAGCACTGATGAAAGAGTTAGAAGAAAAGGAACGAATGTACACAAGATTGAAACGAACAAAAATGTCGCCGAACGATTTCGAACCGCTGACGATAATCGGGAAAGGCGCGTTCGGCGAAGTTCGATTAGTAAAAGAAAAGCTAACCGGGAAAATTTACGCGATGAAAAAGCTGAAGAAAACAGAGATGGTACGAAGAGGCCAAATTGACCACGTCAAAGCAGAGAGGAACTTGTTAGCAGATGTGCACGATCAAACCGTTGTGAAACTTTTTTATTCGTTCCAAGACGAGGAATTTTTGTATTTGGTGATGGAATATTTACCAGGTGGGGACATGATGACTTTATTGATGCGAAAAGATACGCTTACGGAGGAAGTGACAAGATTTTACATCGCACAAACAGTTTTAGCTTTGGAAACTGTGCACCGTCACAATTTTATTCACAGAGATATCAAACCAGATAACTTGCTCTTAGATCGCGACGGGCACATGAAGTTGACGGACTTTGGTTTATGTAAACCGGTGGATCCGCAGGTTTTATTAGGAAATAAAGACGTAAACTTGAGCGAAAACTTTGACAAGTTATCGTTGGAACAACAAAATAAGAACGATTCAGAAACATTAGCGACGTGGCAAAAAAATAGAAGAAGATTGGCATATAGTACGGTTGGTACTCCCGATTACGTCGCCCCAGAGGTACTCCTGAAGAAAGGATACGGATTAGAGTGCGATTGGTGGTCCGTTGGTGCAATAATGTACGAGATGCTCGTCGGGTACCCGCCGTTTTACTCCGATGAACCAGTTTCGACATGCAGAAAAATCGTCCACTGGAGGCATCACTTGAAGTTCCCCCCGGAGGTCAACTTGTCGGACGACGCAAAGGATTTGATTGAATCTCTGTTGTGCGACGTAGAAGTCAGATTAGGAACGAATGGGGTGGATGAAATCAAGCAGCACTCGTTTTTTGAAGGGGTCAATTGGACGAACATTTACGAAGAGCAAGCGCCATATGTGCCTACGGTGACTGGGGAGTTAGACACGCAGAATTTTGAGGACTTTGAGGAAGATCCGCCGGACAAGGCGAGGGAAGAGGAAAGGAAAAGAGAAGAGAAAGCGGCGAAAGAATCAGCCAAGAAGGCTGGAAAGAAAAGCGGGTCTCCTGGAGGTCAAGTTGAGAGCGGGGTTCAGCAAAAGAAAGATTCAGAGTGGATTGGATACACGTATAAAAATTTTGAAGTTGTTGGGGACGAGGTGAAGAAGAAGACGTCTTCTCGACCGTCGATGAGCTCCGTGTTTCGCTCGCCATAAGTTTAAGATAGCAGAGAAATATTTAGTAGTCCTAAAGCAAAGTATAAATCAATTCGGCTGTCGTTATTATTTACAATCGGCTAGGTCGGTATGCGCAACTTTTTGTTTGTTTCTCCCTTTATTTATTTGTACACAATTTTTCAAGTAGTACAACAGCATTTGTACACTTTAAACTACAGTAGTTGATTCTCATCATTATTATTATTCTCATTATTATTCTCATTATTGATAATAATGTTTGTGTTTGTACAATCACATCCGGTCTCTCTTCTTCGATCTCGACATCGATTTCAACCTTGAGAAGAAAGATTTTGAAGGCAAAAGGTTCAATTTTGTCGTAGACCCGAGCATGTGCGATTCAAAGTCCATGACTAAATCGGTAAATCGCGGGCGATTTTCCGGTTCGGAAATCCAGCATCGCTCCATTGCGTTCGTCATTATGGGATGGGAATTGTATGGCAAAATTGGCCGTATTCCTTTCTGTACCACCGCAACAGCCGCTTGTAAAGGCGCGTGTTCTGGGTACGGAACGTGGCCTTCGCAAACGATTTCCCATAACACAATTGCGAAGCTATACACATCGGCACTGGTTGAATACCTTGAGTGAGCGATTACTTCCGGGGCCATCCATCGGTACGTTCCAGTTTCTGGTGTCATCACTCCATCTTTCGCAACTTCTCTGGATAAACCAAAGTCGCAAATAATCGGTCGCAAAGGACCCCGAGCATCCATCAATATTGCTTTCCCGTCGCCATTACCGATGGATGGAGTCATCGTAGATTGCAACAAAACGTTCGAAGCTTTCAAATCTCTGTGAATGAAATTCTTTGAATGTAAATAGGCCATACCACGCGCAATCCCGCACGCAATTTCCACCTGTGCCACAAGCTTCAAGCTTGAACCTTGATTTACGAGATAGTTATTTAAAGGCCCATTATCGACGTATTCCGTCACGATGCATAATCTTGGCATCTTGGTCATTGCACCGACTATTCGAATGATGTTTTCGTGCTTGACTTTTGATAACACGGATAGCTCCTTGAAGAACTCATGCATCGCTCGCAGTTGATTCTGATTATCGTTGTGCGTTCCGGATGGAAACTTTGCAGCAACCTTCTTCCCTCGATATTCGCCTTTATACAAGACACCGAAAGATCCCGATCCAATTTCTCGAATCAATCTCAACTTTCTCGAATCAATCCCCGGCTCTTTGTTATCCTTTCTTGATTTCTCCATCGCTTCGATAACATCTCTTTCTAGCAATTTTGTTGAGTCGAGTGCTGAAATCTGGTTCCGGTTCAAGTCCTCGATTTCTCTTCTCTTACCATCCACGTTGTCGTCGTCATCGTCGTCATTGTTGTTTGGATGGTAATTATTATCCTTTGTATCTTGTTCGCTGTCTGACATTTGGTTTGAAACTTTGAGAGGATCTTCTCCTTCGTCGTCTGAGTCTCCCCACCCTTGTCGATCGCTTTCGGGGTCGATGTCGTATATTTCGCAGGAGTCCAACTCCATGCACACTTTATTCACATCAGTTTTCGTTGGAAACGGGGATCCTCCTAATCCTCTTCTCTCTGGAACGATCCCAGCCGTTAAAAATTTCACCAACGCCTGCGACAACCCTTCCTCGTCGTCGTTCTTCCACCCGTGGACGGTGAAAACGTCGAGCACGTAGCCGTCTTTCAAGTTGTATATGTGCGCCTCGTGCACGTCCAACCCGCAGTCATTCACTGCGGTACTTATCTCACTTAAAACTCTCGGTCTATTTTTACACGCGACCGCTAAGGAGTAAAACGGTTGTTGTTCCTCTGCGATAGCCTGCGCTGCCGAAAAGTAGTCTTCGCATCCTTCCTCGGAATACACACTCGAACTTGTCGACGCGCCGCAAAAAGTCATGTTCCCACCATTCATCCCTCGTCCGTGGTCAAATTGTTGTTGTTGATGATGATTTTGTTGTCCTCGTTCGTGGTAGAACCTCGAGAGAGATGCAGAAGAGGTGGTGCTTTCCGTGGAATTTTTCAAACCGTCTGCGTTGGCGTTCGAGAAGTCCGGCAATAAAATAGAGTCTGGCGAATTTGTACCTTTTCCGTGTGTGCCGCAGAGGGTCAAATTCGTGCGACTTTTGGTAGCATCCGTCGTCGGGCTTTGTTTCTTCCGACTTCTTCGCTTTCCGTTTGACTCCGAATGCGCGCCTTCGTTCTCCGCACGCGTCGTCGTCGTCGCTTCTTCGCCTTCGCTTCTTCTTCGATGATGGTCGTCCTCCAAGATTTTCTCTTCCTCCTCCTCTTCGTCCTCTCCCGTGCTCCCTCGTGTTTTTCTTTGCACTCCGCTGCGGACTGCGAATGCGCCTTTATTCCTTCTCGAGACATCTAACGCTTCCATGTGCAACGCGATATCTCGCGGAGTGCAGAAATCTTTAACGTACCTCGAGGGCATCAACTTCAAGTGTTCTTTCACCCTCATTTGCGCGTCATCCTCGTTCATTTCATTCATGATGCGCGAGCGATGCGAGGATGCGCACCTCCACGCGTCGTTTCGTCACTCCCCTCTTTTCCTCTTTTTTCTTTCTCAATTCGAAACGACGCGCTCTTTTTTTTTTCTCTCTCTCTCTCTCTCTCTCTTCCGCGCGTGCTCTCGCGAAAGACCGAAAGAAGAAGACCCGGGGCGGTTGGGTGCGAGGGAGCGTCTGCCCCACGCGCGCTCGTCCCCCACGAAGCCTTGGTCTTCGTCGTCGTCTTCTTTCCAAAAAGATGGGATATATATTATTATTGTGATGACGGAACCAACCC
>MDSZ01122151.1_pt1 | contig 12726 bp, 13 predicted proteins | sample 811201 | NCBI WGS metagenome assembly MDSZ01 (sample SAMN05326647, study PRJNA326480) | marine metagenome | isolation source: seawater | place: Indian Ocean: North | collected 2010
AACGCTAGGTCCTATAAAGACATTTTTTTTTATAATTACTCCAGAATAAACAGATACATTATTTTGTATCTTCACATTATCACCAATTGAAACTCCTTCTCCAATAAAAACATTTTGTCCAAGATTGCAGTTTTTTCCTATATTGACATTCTTGCTTATATGACAGAAATGCCAAATTTTAGTACCAGATCCAATTTTTACATTTTTATCTAAAATTGAACTACTGTGAATAAAATACTTATTTTTTGTTATTTTCTTAATTTTTCGCACAGCTTTAAACTTTCTTTTACTTCGTCTATTCCATAACCCTTGTTTTTTAATATATACTCATAGCTTTTAGTATGAAGGTCGGTGAAATTATTTGATAAATCTATAACATTTTTTCCTATAAACATTTTTCTATATGAATTTGAATTTTCATTTTTTGGTATTTTAGAATTATCTACAGATATTAACCAATCAACTTTAGCATTTTTAAATTTAAGCAAACCTTTGGCTGTTGTAGGATTGCTATTTTTAATAACGGATTTTATTGGATTTCCAAAATTTAAAATAAGAAAATCAAAAAGATGAATTCCAATATTAGTTGTTAGACCACCAGATTTTTTTGGATTTCCTTTCCAGCTTTTTAAAAACCAATTTCCTCTTTTGGTTATATATTTCACTTTAATATTTAAAAAATCTTTCTGCTTTTTTATTTTTTTAATTTTAGAGATTAAAAACTTGTCTAATCTCAACTGCATTATACAATTAACTTTTTTATTATATTTTTTTTCTAATTTTTTTATATCAAATAATTGTCTCGAATGAAGAACGAGGGGTTTTTCGCAAATAACGTTTATTTTATTATGTAGAGCTAATTTTATGTATTTGTAGTGTAAGTAATTGGGGGAACATATCACAACATAATCTAGTTTGTTATTCTTTATATAATTTTTAAACTCTTTAATTTTTAGTGTAAAAAATACATCCTCAAAAAAAGAATCTATTTTTCCTACGGTGTCATTAACGTCATATATAATTTTAAGTTTGTTACCTGTTTGTTTTATAGCATTAAAATGTTTTGGTGCTATAAAACCCGATGCTCCAATTAATGCGAATTTTTTTTTCATATAGATATAATTTTACTTGAAACTTGATTAAAAAATTTTCCTCTTGTATCAATAATTATTTTTGAATATTTAAATATAAGTTGATAATTTATAATATCGTGATCTGTCACAATTAAAATGATATCAAATTTTTTAATATTCTTTGAAGTTAAGTTAATGCTTCGTTTTTTAAAATTATAATTCCTCAATTTTGGTATCTCTGGAATATATGGGTCGTGATAATCAAATTTAATATTTTGTCTAATAAAACCTTGCATTATAGCAAGAGACGGTGATTCTCTCATATCGTCTACATTTTTTTTGTAAGCGGCTCCTATAATTAATATTTTTTTATTTTTTTTTCTTTTAAGTAAAGAATTACACTTTTTAACAATTTTTTTTGGTAAGCTGTTATTTATTTTACCTGATAACTCTATAAATTCGGTTTTCATTTTTAGTTGTTTTGCTTTCCAACTTAATAAAAATGGATCGATAGGGATGCAGTGCCCACCATATCCAGGTCCAGGATAAAATGCTTGAAATCCGAAAGGTTTAGTTTTGGCTGAATTAATTACCTCAAAAATGTTTACATTTAATTTTGAGGTTATAAATTTCAATTCATTAACTAATCCAATATTTACAGATCTATAAATATTTTCTAATAATTTTGTAAATTCAGCTGTTTTAGTGCTTGAAACACCAATCATTTTTATACCAGCCAGCTCATAAAACATTTTCCCTTTTTCTAGACATTTTTTTGAAAATCCTCCAATAATTTTTGGAATTTTTCCTAGGACAAATTTTTTATTCCCTGGATCTTCTCTTTCAGGTGAGTAGACAAGAAAAAAGTCTTTACCTAAATTAAATTTTTTTTTTAATTTTGGAACAAAAATATCATCACAAGTGCCCGGATAAGTTGTGCTCTCTAAGCTAATACATTGATTTTTTTTTAAAAATGGCATTATTTGGTTTAGAGAATTCTTTATATATTTCATCTCGGGTGCTTTGTTTTTTTTCAAAGGTGTTGGTAAACACATAATTATAAAATCAATATTATTAATTAATGAAAAATTTGATGTAGCAAAGAATTTTTTTTTTTTTATTCTTTTTATAATTTGGTCAGGGAAAAATTTAATATAACTTTTGCCATTATTTAATTTTTTTACTTTTTCTTTGTCAGTATCGAAACCAATTGTATTAATACTTGATAATGAAAATTTAATTGCTAAAGGTAAGCCCACATATCCCAAACCTATTACCCCTACTTTTATTTTATTTTTCAACATATTATTTAAAATATTTATTTAAATTAAAAATAGGCTCGATTTCATTTTCATCACTTTCGTAAACACCTGAGTTTGCCAAAAACATATTTTTTTTTTGCAATGTTTCATTCCACAGTGAAATGATTGATCCATTAAATTTAAATAATTTTTCATTATTAAAATCTAAACTTCTAAATCTGCCTTGATTTAGTATTTGTATTTTTTTTTTTGCATATTTAAATATTGGATTTTTTTCTTTAAAAACTGAGAAAACAAGATCATATTTATCAAGTTTTAGGATATTTACACACTGTTTAAAATGGTACAAACTATGTCTTAATACGTGAAGGCTTAAATAACACAATATATCAGGATAATACTTATTTGAATTATAATATTTTAATGAAACAAATTTTAAAATTTCTTGAAGAGAAGAGATAGATTTATCAAATTTTTTTGGCCTTAAAATAAAACTTATTTTTTTAGCTCTTAAAAGTTTTTTATAGTTACTATTTAAATATAAACCTACTTTTTTATCTGCAGATGTAACTACTATTCTTTCAAATATCTCAGATCTGATCGCATCGTTTATACTTAAATCTAATAAACTTTTATTATCTTTTTTTTTTAATGCAACATTATTGATACCAGGAAAAAAGTTTTTTACTGGTATCACAGCAACTATTTTTTGTTTATAATTGCCTGAGAGTTTTTTTGATACCTTTGAAATAATTTTTGACCTTTCATCTAATAATTTCTTTTTTTTACTGATAGAGTTATCTAATTGTCTGTAATAAAAAATTGTAGTTTCAATTTTAACAAACTTCATTCTTTCTTTAAGTTTTAACCAAACCTCCCAACCGTCCTGAGCTTTAAATTCTGTAGAATAGCCACCTATTTCTTTTAATGATCTGGTTCTAAAAAGAGTACAGGCACCATGTGGTGGTCCATAATTATTTTCTACATAAGATAAGTTCTTTTCTTCACCTATAATGTCTCCTTTATCGTTTGTAAAATAATAGGACCCATATACAGCACCAATTTTTTTCGATGTCTCAATTTTATATAATAAGTTTAATATTGCATTTTGGTCTAACCAGTCATCTGCGTCTAAACGGAAGAAGTATTTACCTCTTGCAAGTTTAAGAACGAAGTTTGCAATTGATTGGAGTCCTTTATTTTTTTTAAAATTATAATACTTTATTTTTTTATTTTTGATTCTCTTAGCTTTTTTAAAAGTTCCATCAATTGAATTGTCGTCGATAAAAAAAATTTCTAAATTTTTATAGCTTTGAGCGAGGACACTCTTTATTGATTTTATTACATATTTATTGTGGTTTTTTGAAACTATGTAAACTGTTACTAGAGGGTTATTTTTTAATATCACTTTTTTAATTTTTTATAAATTTTATAAATATTTTTAAATTCATATAAATCATCTTTCTGAATTTTTGATAGTATTTTTTTCGCAAAAAAAACATCTTTTTTATTATCAATAGTATATTTATACTTTTGATAATGATAATTTGGCGATTTTAATTGTTTTATATTAAACATTTCACAATTTTGATAAATAAAGCTAGTTATATGCTCTTTATTGTAAAGATTTAATTTTTTATTCAAATATAATTTCTTGATACATTCAAAAGATAAAATTTCAACAGTCAATCCTGGGTCTACATTCGAGTTAAAATTATTTGAAATCAAATCATAGGGGGTTTTATTTTTTTTCAATCTTATTAAAGTCTTATCAATGAAATGATTATCAAAAAATATTCTATCTCCACAAACTCTTAAGAAATATTTCATTTTAAATTTTTTTAAGCATTTAAATGTTCTTTCAATAACGTCATTTTCTGATCCTTGAAAGAATGGAATTTTGTAGTTTTTAGCAGTTGCTTGTAATTTTTTATCTAATTTTGAATTTGAAGTTGCTAAAATAATATTTTCTAAATTTGAAATTTTTTTTACTCTTTCAATAACAAGTTCTACTAATTTTTTTTTACCAAAATATATTAAACCCTTATTTTTTAATCTTTCTGATCCTAATCTGGTGTAAATGATAGCTCCGATTTTCAAATAATTTTATAAAAATTTTTGTACCAATCTACAAATTTTTTTATACCCTCTTCAAAAGATACTTTAGGTTTAAAATTAAATTTTTTTTTTAGTTTGGAAATATTTGCTATTGAACTTTTTATGTCCCCAACCTGAAGTTTTTTATATTTAATTTTAGCTTTTTTATTAAGCAATTTTTCAAGAATTTTTATCATTTCTGTTAATTTAATATTTTCTCCACTACCCAAATTATAATTATTATATGGAATTTTTGATTTAGGAGGGTGGTTAGATATTGCTTTTAAACCACGAACAATATCATCAATATAAGAAAAGGATCTATAATGATTTCCGTAATTAAATAAATTTATTTTCTTATTATTTAAAATTTGTTTAGTAAAAATAAATAATGCCATATCAGGTCTTCCCCAGGGACCATAAACAGTAAATAATCTGACAATACTCACAGGAATTTTATAGAGATGTGAATATGAATACGCCATTATCTCATTTGATGACTTGGTTGCTGCATAAAACTGAATTGGTTTTGATATTTGCATTGTTTCATCCAAACTTTTTTTTTTTACTAATCCATAAACACCACTAGTGCTACAGAAAATTAAATGTTTTACCTTATATTTGCGGGATATCTCAAGAATATTAAAGAAACCTATTAAATTATTTTTTACATAATCTTCAGGTTTTTTTATTGAATGTCTTACTCCAGCTTGTGCAGCTGCATGAAATATTTTTTTTATTTTATAGTTCTCTAAATTAAAAGTAATTTTATTTAAATTTTGCAAATCATTTTTTATGAAAACAAAACTTTTATATTTTTTTAAAATTTGAAGTCTTTTTTTTTTTATTTTAATATCATAGTAATTATTAATCGAGTCAATACCGATAATATTTGTTTTGTTATCTAATAAATTTTTGGCAAGTGAGTAACCAATGAAACCAGCAACACCAGTTATCAATACAAATTGCTTATTTTTCATTAAATAAATTTTTTTTTTTTAAGAATACTGTATATATCAAACTTAGAAATTCTATATATTTAAATATTAAGCAAAATGAAAAATATTGTAGCTTTAATACCTGCAAGAGGTGGATCAAAAGGTATTAAAAATAAAAATATAGTTAAAATAAAAAAAAAACCTCTAATATATTACTCAATTGATATTGCAAAAAAAATTAAATTAATAAATGAAATATATGTTTCTACAGACTCTAAAAAAATAAAAGAAATTTCATTATCATTGGGTGCTAACGTGCCTTTTTTGAGACCACGAAAATATTCAGAGGATGACTCTACTGACCTTCAAGTTTTCGAGCATTTTTACAATTGGTACAAAAGAAAAAATAAAAAAAGAATTGATCTAATACTACATCTTAGACCTACAACTCCATTTAGGAATCGTTTAACAGTAATTAATGCTATTAAATTAATGATTAAAAACCCTTCTTATAGTTGTCTTAGAACTTTTTCAAAATCTAATTTTTCACCTTACAAGACATGGATTAAAAAAAAATTTGTAGCAAAACCCTTATTTAACACATATATCAAAGGGAAAGAAATTCATTCACTCGGTAGGCAATATTTACCAACAACTTATAAACATATTGGGTATCTAGATATTATAAATCCTGAACTAACTATAAAAAATAAAAGTATGGTAGGAAAAAAAGTTTATTTTTTTGAAATTGATGAAAAAAAAGAAAAATTTATTGACTTAGATACCAATGAAGATTTAAAAATATTAAATAAATTAATTAAATAAAATGAAGAAAATTTTTTTTATTGCCGAAATTGGCATTAACCACAATGGTGATTTAAAAATCTGTAAGGAGTTAATTGATTTATCAAAAGAAGCTGGATTTGATGCAGTTAAATTTCAAAAAAGAGATATAAATATTGTTTATACAAAAGAGATGTTAGATTCCCCTAGGGAAAGTCCGTGGGGTAAAACTCAAAGGGATCAAAAACAAGGATTGGAATTTAATGAAGAAGAATATAATGAAATTGATAATTACTGTAAATTAAAAAAAATTGAATGGTTTGCATCTGCATGGGATCTTAATAGTTTAACTTTTTTAAAAAAGTATAATCTCAAATATAATAAAATAGCGAGTGCGATGATAGTTGACAAAAAATTTTTGAGAGAGGTAGCAAAAGAAAAAAAACATACATTTATATCAACTGGAATGTCTACAATGGAAGATATCGAGAATGCGGTAAATATTTTCAAGAAAGAAAAATGCAGTTTTGAACTAATGCATTGTGTATCGACTTATCCAATGGAAACTGAAGATGCAAATTTAAATGTTATTAATACATTGAAGGAAAAGTTTAATTGTGATGTCGGGTATAGTGGTCATGAAAGTGGACTAGCAGTTTCTTTTGCAGCATCTACTATGAAGATATCTAGCTTAGAGAGACATATAACTCTAAATAGATCTATGTATGGATCGGACCAAGCTGCCTCGCTTGAACCATCGGGTTTCAACTTTTTAATTTCTACAATAAATAAAATGTTGGTTTCGTACGGAAATGGCAATAAAAAATTTGATGAAAAAGAACTTAAAGTAGCCAACAAACTCAGAGCGCATTTAAAAATATAATTATATTGAACAAAAAATTGATTGAAAATAACAGATTTGGCTTTATGCAAGGTAGGCTTTTGAAGAAGTTTCAAGGTAGATTTCAAGCTTTTCCAATTAATGATTGGGAAAAAGAGTTTAAAATTGCTGATAAATTAAACATTAGAAACATTGAGTTTATAATAGATTCCTATTATCCAGAGATTAACCCTTTATTAACAAATGAGGGTATTGAAAAAATTAAAAAGTTAGAAAAAAAATTTAAAGTAAAAGTTTTTTCTATTTGTGCAGATTATTTTATGGATAATCCAATTCATATTAGTGGCTGCAAAAATAATTATTCACTTAATTTTTTCATTCATTTAATAAAAGTAGCAAAAAAATTAAATATTAGAAATATAATTTTACCATGTGTTGATCAGTCATCTATTTTTAATAAAAAAAATTACGAAAAAAACTTAATTGAAAATATTAAATACGCAAAAAATGTTTTTGAAAAAAATAAAGTTAATATTTGTTTAGAAACAGACCTTCCTCCTAATAAGATTATTAAAATTGTAAATAAAATTAATTCGAAATTCTTTGGTATTAATTACGATACAGGAAATAGTGCTAGCTTGGGATATAATATAAAAAATGAATTTAAAGTATATGGTAGTTATATAAAAGAGATTCATATTAAAGATAGGCTTTTAAATGGTAAGTCTGTTAGATTAGGTAAAGGTAATACTGATTTTAAAGCATTTTTTAAAGAATTGCAGAGAATTAATTACAAAGGAGTATTTATATTTCAACCTTACAGAGATTATCTTGGGAAAAATATTTTTATAAACCAATTCAAATGGTTTAAAAATAAAATGAAGATGTTTAAAGAAAATGAAAAATTATAAAAATCTTTTTAAGATAAAAAAAAAAATTTCAATAATTCTAGGTGCATCTAGAGGAATAGGTAAAGAAATCCAGAAAGCTTACAGTCAGTATGGATCTATTGCTTATGGCATAGGCAGATCAAATTCAAAAAGTAAAAATTATTTTCAGTGCGATATTCTTGATACAAATAGACTTCAAAATATATTTCATAAAATTTATAAAAAACATAAACATATAGATATATTGGTCAATTGTGCATCAATAACATCTTCTGAAAAGCAAAATTATAAAAAAAATTTTGAGGATATTTTAAGGACAAATCTTACTTCCCATTTTTTTTCTTCAAAACTTTTTTATGAATATGTAAATAAAAAAAGAGGTGGTAAAATTATAAATATTTCTAGTATTGGTTCTAAAGCTGGTTTTCCAGATAATCCTGCATATGTTTCTAGCAAGTCAGGAATTTCTGGTTTAACGAAATCATTAGCAATAGACTTTAAAAAAAAAAATATTAATGTTAATTCAATAATTCCAGGTTATATAAAAACTTCAATGACTATTAATAGTTATAAAAATATAATTAAGAGAGATCAGAGAACAAAAAGAACAATTTTAAAAAGATGGGGAAATCCAGAGGATATAGTTGGAGTAGCAATATTTCTTGCATCTGATGCATCTAGTTATATGACTGGTTCAGAAGTGGTTATAGATGGTGGATGGTTAGCGAAGGGCCTATGAAATACTCAAGTTTAAAAAAAAGAATTATTCTCGTTTGTGGATCTTCAAGAGGTATAGGATTAAAAATTGCAGAAACTTTTCTTGAAAATGGTGATATTGTCATTTTATCAAGCAGACACATCTCTATTAATAGTACAATTAAAAAAATTCAAAGTAAGTATAAAAATAGCATGGCTATATATAAATGTGATTTTTCAAAAAAAAAATCAGTAATAAATTTAAGAAAAAAATTAATAAAAAAATTTAAAAAATTGGATATTTTAATTACAAATGCAGGTAAGAGCTCTGGAAGAATAATTTTGCCTTTAAAAGATTCTGAAATGCTAACCTCAATAAATCATAATTTAATGAGTTGTGTATATCCAGTAGAAATTTTTTTAAAAAATCTTATAAAATCAAAAGGTAAAATAGTTGCTATATCATCTATAGCTGGCATGGAGTTTTTGGGCGCTCCTATAGCATATAGTGTCTCAAAATCTGCCTTAAATACTTTTGTAAAATCTATTTCTAAAATTTATGGAAATAAAATAAGGATTAATTTCATTTCTCCAGGTAATATTTATTTCAAGGGAGGTGTTTGGGATAAAAAAATTAAAAATAACAAAAAAAAAGTAATGAACTTTATTAAAAAAGAAGTTCCTCAACAAATATTTGGAACGCCCGAGGATGTGGCAAGTGCTGTGCATTTTCTATGCTCAAACAGAGCAAATTTTATTAATGGATCAAACTTAGTTATAGATGGTGGCCAATTAAATTACTTAAAATAAATGTTTAGTTTAAAAAATAAAAATATAATTATTACTGGTGGTGGTGGTTTTCTTGCGAGGAACTTCATAAAAGGCATATTAGAATATGGTGGAAATCCTATAATTTTAGAAAATAGTACAAGTAAGATAATTGACTTAAAAAAATACTTTAATTTGTCATTAGGCAAAATACCTGATACGTATAAAATTGATATCTCAAATTGGAAATCTGTTAAAAAAAATTCTTTGTATTTAAAAAAAAAATACAAAAAAATTGACGGATTAATAAATAATGCTGCCCGTAACCCAGTCTTCGAAAATAAAAAAAAAAATTATACATTTGAAAATTTTAATTTAGTTGAATGGAATAATGATTGTAAGATAGGATTAACTGGTTCTATAATTTGCACCCAAATTTACGGTACTTTAATATCAAAAAATAAAAATGGTGGATCTATATTAAATATTTCATCCGATCTTGGATTAATTTCTCCAGATCAACGTTTATATAGATCGAAGAGAAAGAAAAATTTTGAAAAACCTGTTAGCTATTCAGTTGTAAAATCTGGGCTAATAGGCTTAACGAAGTTTACATCTACTTATTGGGCTAATAAAAAAGTCAGATGTAATTGTATTTGTCCTGGAGGAGTTGAAAATAAGCACGATAGAAGTTTTTTGAATAAAATTAGCAGACTTATACCTTTGGGTAGGCTTGCTAAAAAAGATGAATATAATGGACTTGTTGTTTTTTTAATGAGTGATGCCTCAAGTTATATAAATGGCGCAACTATTAGTGCTGACGGGGGAAGAACAGCTTGGTAGTTTAATGTCTTACTAAGTTAACAAAATTTTCTTTATAATAATTAAGCTGTTTTATACTTAAAAGCTTTCCACTTGAAACAGATCTTAATTGCCCATCTACATTTTTCTCATAATCTTTAAAATAATCTAATTTTGTAGATTTTTTCTGTTCATTTGTTCCAAGATAAGGACTATAAAAAGCTACGGTTATATTGTCAGGATCTAGCAATTTATTAAATTCAATAGTATTTAAAATCGAAGTTTCTGTTTGGTTGGGTAGCCCAATTATATTGTATGAAGTTCTGTTAATCTTATTTTCTCTTAAAAGTTTAAAAGCATTAATTATTTTATCTTGATTTGTAAATCTATTCAGTTCATTTTCTCGAAATTCTTCTCCTGATAGTTCAATACCCATTCCAACTCCGTCAACGCCTAAATTTTTAAGTAAACTAACTGATTTTTCATTAATTCCTTCTGGTCTAGTTTCGATATAGAGCTTGATATCTAAAGGATTATCAATCATCATTTTTTCTAATTCTTTTAAAACTTTGGGGTTTATTGTAAGGAAATTTGTGTCTTGACATCTTACTAACTGAATTTTTAATTTATTTTTATAATATTTTAATTCATCATAAATTCTTTTTGCTGACTTGTTTCTTAAATATTTCTTTGAAGCGATAAGAGCACCTTTTTTACTAGTTTCTTCAAATCCATAATATTTTTGTATTACTGTTTCAACGCAATAAGAACATGTGTAAATACAACCTCTAGAAAATTCATAATCAATAGCGTTTACAACCTGACCATTGTATGGTCTTAAGAAAACTTGTTTATCAAATATTTCATAGTCGTATATTGGAATATTATCTAAGTTTGAAATTATCTCTTGTGGTTTATTTTTTATTATACCATTATTTGAGCCTTGATATGCTATTCCATTAATTTTTAATTTGAAATTTGTATTATTTATTTCATTGGCAATATCAAGCAAAACAAATTCTGATTCACCTCTAATAAAAATATCTATGTTATTGAATTGACTAAAAACTTTTTCAACATTTGCTGTTACTTGTATACCTCCGGCTACTAATATGCCTTTATAATTTAAATTTTTTAAAAGATTATATCCATGTTCAATATTTACATATTCTCCTTCACCATGAATATGGGAACTTAAGGCGGACCAAAAAATTATTTCAGGATCAAATTCGTTAATTTTTTTTTGAAGATCTTTATGTACACTTACTTCTTTAAATTTTATTTTTTTATAATAATCTGAAACTTTATATTGCTTATTTTTTGTATTAAATTTTAATTCATGATCTGACCAATCTTTATAAAAAGTTGAGTCAAACAATTCTACCTGATGGCCATTTTTTTTTAATAAAGCGCTATGAGATGCTATCCATATTGTTGTTATACCTCTTCCCCATTTATTAGGATTAAGCAATAGAATTCTTGACATAATTAATATAAATAAACCTTATGGAAAAATTTGCAATATTAGATATGGAATTTACTGCTTGGAAGGGATCTCTAAATAGAAATTGGTGTTATGAATGGGAAAAAAGGGAGATCATCAATATAAGTGCCATAAAATTTTATAATTTAAATGATAAGAAACCAAAAGAAATTGATATACTATGTAAGTGTTTTAAAGTTAATCCTTTACCAATTTACTTTCAAAAATTAACTAATATTAAAGAAAGTAATCTAAATAATAATGGTATAAAATTTAAAGCAGCCCTTTTAAAATTAAATAGTTTTTTTTTAGGAGTAAGTAAAATATTAGTTAATGGCTTAGATAAAGAAATTCTTATTGAAAATTGTGAATATCATAAGGTTTACCCACCAAATTTTATAAAAAAAATACATAATATTAGACCTAAGTTAAGCAAAATATTAAAAAAAAAAGAAAAAAATATTATAAGTTCAAGTTTATATAAACACACAAGTAACAACAAATATAAACCTCATACTGGATTATACGATTGTTATTCAATTTATTTTTTTTTAGGGAAAAAACTAAAATCAAAAGATTTAATGAAATTATTTGATTAAAAAATATATTTTTTAGACTTTTTATTTTCAAAATTTTTATAAAAGAAATCTATAGTTTTATAAGTTTCAATTTTTCCAAAATTTATGAATTTTTTTAACTTACCTAAATAATTAGGTTCTTTCACAGCAATACAAAATAATTCATTTTTTCTTTCTGCAACATCTCCTGTGATTGGAAATATAGTTGAAAAAATTGGCTTGAAACCATGTTTCATTAATATTAGGTCCATAGAATTGAATGAAAAATATCTATGATGATTATGATTAAAGTAAATTTTTTTACTAGATCTTGGTATTCCTCTAGCAGAAATTAGTATTAGAGCTTTTTTATTAGAATTATTATAAATTTTTTTCAATACTTTATTTGGATCATAACAATGTTCCAATGAACCTATTATTATTGTTAAATCAAATTTTGAATTCAGATTCATGTCTTCAGCCATTTCATACTTTATAGGTAATTTTAAATATTTTTTTCCGTACTCAACAAAACTT
>MDSZ01254893.1_pt1 | contig 12726 bp, 14 predicted proteins | sample 811201 | NCBI WGS metagenome assembly MDSZ01 (sample SAMN05326647, study PRJNA326480) | marine metagenome | isolation source: seawater | place: Indian Ocean: North | collected 2010
ATATCCATGAATGGAATATGAAAAATGTTTATGGTGATAGACTAAACAGGGAAGAATCAAAAAAAAGAATTTTTTCATGGCTTTACAATCCAGAATCAAAAGACTTTCAGAGTGAAAAGTTCTATGAGAGAAATAAAGTGTTAACACAGCACTGGCAAGGTGGTATAGTTAGCACTCCATTCGGAAGAGAGATTAAGGTGGATAGGTCAAAGGCTTTGAATTACCTCATACAGAGCACGACTAGTGATGCGTTCTTGACACAGTGTCACAAAATATGGCAAAAGCTATCTGAGTACAAAACTAATATTGCCTTTCTTTTGCACGATTCGGTGGTTCTTGACTTCGCCTCAGACGAAAGGCATTTGATTCCTGAGATGATTGATTTATTCTCTCAAAATGACTTAGGAAAATTCAAAGTTAATGTTGCAATTGGTAAAAATTACGGCGACATGAGAGGATTGGCAATAAATGGATAATATCATAGGTCTAGGAAAGTGTGGATGCAGAATATCCAAAGAGTTTTCAAAATATTCTCAGTATCAAGTATATGGCATTGATTCTGAAGCGCAAGATCTAGAAAATTTTATAAAAATTGGCAAAAGAGCATCTCACGAAGAATATGAAGAAAAATTTCCCGCCACTCGTGTTAAAAAGTTTTTAAGCAAGATTGGTAAAGATATTTTAGTCGTGATTGGTGGTTCTGGGGCGATATCTGGCGCATCTTTGAGGTTGCTGGACTTACTGAGGGACAAGGAAGTCTCTATTCTTTATATTAGACCAGATGTAGAATTGTTATCCTACAACAAGGCGATGCAAGAAAGGCTAGTGTTTAGTGTCCTTCAAGAATATGCCAGAAGCAATATTATTAAAAGAGTGTATTTAGTTGATAATTTAAAACTAGAAGAGATATTGGGATCTGTTCCCCTTGCTAATTATTACGATAGCCTGAATAGCTTGTTGGTGTACACGTTTCACATGATGAACGTTTTAAGGCACTCTGAGCCTCTGATAAATACCTTTTCTGAACCAATTGCCACTGCCAACATCGCAACAATTGGAATAGTAGATCTTGAAACGGCGAAAGAAAAAAGCTTCTTTGATCTTGAGCACCCTAGAGATTCAATGTATTATTATGCTGTTAACAATGATAGCCTACAAAGCGACGGTGACTTGTTTAAAAATATAAGGCAGCAAATACGGGACAAGAATAAGCAAAGTGAAAAAAATATTTGTTCTTATGGTATTTTTCCAACGAACTATGACGACAACTATGTTTATTTCGAGAAATTTGCGACTCTAGTTCAGGGACAAATAATTTTAGATCAATCCCTTAACTCTTGATAGGTTGTTACTATACTGTTTAAGAAATCAGAAGGCAGGCAAATCACCTGTCTTACTTTAGCCAACATAGGAGAATAACATGGCACTAGATTTAGATAAAATGCGAGCAAAGCTCACAAAAATGCAAAACCGAGGAGACGGAAAGTCCCGAGAAATGTTCTGGCGACCCCCCGAGGGAGAGTCGACAATTCGGATTGTCCCAACCTCCGATGGAGATCCATTTAAGGATTATTGGTTCCACTATAACCTTGGAAAGAATCCTGGGTTTTTGAGCCCAAAAAAGAACTTTGGTCAAGATGATCCTCTTGATTCTTTTATTCGAAACCTTTTTAATGCAGGGGACGAAGAAAGTGTAAAGATGGCCAAGAACCTTATGGCACGACAACGTTTTTTCTCGCCCGTGATTGTTCGCGGTGAAGAGGACAAGGGTGTGCGTTTATGGGGTTACGGAAAGATGGCCTATACAGAGCTTCTTAATCTTGTGCTGAATCCAGACTATGGTGACATCACTGATGTGCACGAGGGTACAGATCTTGTTATTTCTTATGGTAAGCCACCTGGGGCTCAGTTCCCTCAGACTAGCATTACGCCGCGTCGTAAATCCTCTAATCTTTTGCCGGATGAGGGTGATATTGAAAAAACTCTAGATTCTATCCCGGATTTCGATACTGTTTTTGACCGGAAGACTCCAGAGGAAGTTCAGACAATGCTTGATGAATTTCTTCTAGAGGGCAATGATGCAGAGGAAGTTTCTACTGAGACGACTAAGTATTCAAATACTAAGCAGGAATCTAGCGTTGATCGCGCTTTTTCAGAGCTTCTAGGAACATAAACTGATTACCGCAGGTAGGCACGGGTTTATAGGTGCCTTTTTTTAACTAAGGAGAAAACAACATGGCAACTGTTGGAAAGGGACATAATGTGAAGGTCCATTATAAAGGCACATTGGCAGATGGAACAGAGTTTGACAATTCGAGAAATCGAGGGGACACACTTAATTTTGAAGTGGGTTCGGGCCAGCTAATTAAGGGCTTTGACAATGCGGTAAGAGGAATGGGGCTAGGGGAAGTCAAGACTGTGACTCTCAAGCCTAGTGAGGCTTACGGCGACACCGATCCATCAGCAATTATCGAATACCCTAAAAACGTATTCGCCCCCGGTACAGAATTGATAGTCGGCAATACTGTACAAGGCACTTCGCCTACGGGACAGCCAGTAATGGCTAAAATCACTTCTTTGGGTGAGGATACCGTGACTTTAGATCACAATCATCCTTTGGCCGGAGAGGAACTGACTTTTGAAATTGAACTCATTGAAACAGACTCTGAGTGATAATTTTAATAGCCGCAGGGTAGGCACGGGCTTACAGGTGCCTATAATACTTATAAGGAGAAAAAACATGAAGTATTTTATGACAATGATGTCAATCGTTCTTCTTGGTTCTATCGCGCTCATTGGCTGTGGTAACGAAGACTGTCCGACTCCAGCCGAGGAGTCTGACGCGACTGAAGCAGTTGAGGAAGCAGAGGTAGCAGACACTGCGGAGGAGGTCGAGGAGGCTGATGTAGCACCTGAAGAGGATGCACCAGTTGACGAGGCTTCTGACGAAGAGGATGTTCCCGAAGAGGAAACCTCGGAAGAGGATCCTGAAGAAGACTCAGAAGACACTGAGTAGTCGAAACAAAGCGCAGGAAGGCACGGCTGAGAGGTGCCTTATTTTATTTTTTAATCACAGGAGTGAAGATGAGTAATAATTTATTTGGTACAACAAAAGGGTTTGATTTTGATGTTGATGGAAACAAGAACAAACCAGCACTTACTGACGTTAGCGTCAACATTCCATCTTATATTAATCGAAAAACAAAAACATCAGTTATTAAGTCCAACCTAAAAGATGGATTTAAGTGGTCTTTGTGGGATTACCCATCTGTAGCCGAGCTTCCGGACGGAACTCGGTATTTGTTTGACGGTGATCATCGACGTCACATGTTCAAGATGTCGTTTCCTGAACGAGAGTTTATGCCAGTTCGGCTTGTAAAGGTTTCCAGTAAAAAAGAAATAAGCGAATTATGGTCAAAGATCAATCGCAGGAACAAGAAGACAGCTAGCCCTGACGAGGTTTTTATTCATGACTATCTAGCTGGTGATACTGAGGCTATAAAGACAGCGAAGATACTCAAGGCTTGCTCGCTATCTATATCTATGAATACAGGCGAAGAGGGCTCAACAGTTGGTTCGCTAAAAGGCAGGAACACTCAAAAGACGGTACAAGTGCCAGTTGCAGCGTTTAACAACACTGTTGTCCAAACTAGCAAGCAATCAGTGGTATTTTCATCTAATCTGATTCAAGATGCATATAATCAAGACACCAGCATTAATCTTAATTTATTTAAGGGACTAGCGTTTTTGCATAAAAAATCTGATTTCCTATCACCGGGAACAGATAATAGTCACGTGCAAATCTCTGCAAAGTTTAATGAGTGGTTTGTTGCCATGGCAGATATGATTGGACCGCAGAAGTCATTCGCCAGCTTTTTGAAAAACCAGTCTGAGCTTCCAGATATGAAGCTGCACCCGACAACTCACCCTGCCTATTATGCTCATTGTTTGCTGGAAGGGTTTAGTAAGTCTAAGTTTATCAATAGCAAAACAGCTAGTCGGTATTTCAAGACCATTAGAAAAGATCTGAAAAATGTAATATACGGAATTACAAAGGAGCAAGATAATGGCTAAACCAAAGGCTAGATTAGGGAAGCTAACCCTAAGTGAGATGAAAAACTTAATCAACAAAAAAGAGGGAAGCGAAGTAGCTTTTGATCTCTCTAAGGACAACCCTACGGACGTAAAGCAGTGGATCCCTACAGGATCTCGGTGGCTTAACAGTATTATTTGTCGCGGCCAAATGGCTGGTATTCCGGTAGGTAAGTATTCTGAAATTGCTGGTCTTGAGTCAACAGGTAAGAGTTATATGGCAGCACAGATTGCTGCTAATGCTCAGAAAATGGACATTGACGTCATTTATTTTGATTCTGAGTCTGCTATCGATTCTGGATTTTTGCAAAATGCGGGTGTTGACTTGAATAGGTTGCTATACTTGCAGGCTAAGTCTGTTGAGTTTGTGCTGGAGACAATGGAGGAGCTTCTTGGATCTAATGATGGGCAAATGTTATTCATTTGGGATTCTTTGGCCTTTACGCCCTCAGAAACAGACTTGGCTGGAGACTTTAATCCTCTTTCAAGCATGGCAGTGAAGCCTAGAATCCTGTCTAAGGGCCTGTCTAAGTTGATTCAACCACTAGCAAACAGCCAGTCGACTGTTCTGATATTAAATCAGCTTAAGACTAATATCACAAGCAATGTTGCAGAGGCCATGACCACTCCATATTTTACACCCGGTGGCAAGGCGCTGAACTACTCTTATTCTTTGAGGGTTTGGCTAACTGGCAGGAAAGCGAAAGCTAGCTTTATTCAAGATGACAAGGGCTATCGAATCGGCAATGAAGTCAAAGCTAAAATCGAAAAATCTAGGTTTGGTACAGCAGGCCGATTGTGCACTTTCAAAATTCTTTGGGGTGGCGAAGATGTAAAGATTTGTGATGAAGAGTCTTGGCTTGAGGCAATTAAGGGCTCACCACATATTAAGACTGGGGCTTGGTACACTTTGTACTATGCAGATGGCACAGAGAAGAAGTTTCAGTCTGCTAAATGGATCGAATGCCTACAAGAAAAGAAATTTAGAGATCGCATCTTGGAAATCATGGACGAAGAGGTTGTCTTAAAGTTCGATAAACGAGAAGGCCAAGCGGAAGATTTCTATAATATTGATGAAGAAAAAAGTGCTTAAAAATTAGTATTTTACTATATAGAAGGCCTATATAATAACGAGGAGTTAAATCATGAAAAAACAACATGTAACATTTTTAATTATCGCTGTGGCGCTAGCAGTCGTTCTAGCATTTTTTGTTAGAGAGGCAAAAGCTAGTCAAACCTACAGAACCAATATCGTTGTCAACGATTATGTCTATGATACGTATGGTGTCGAGTGGATCAATGTTAACACATTCAACAATCGAATCAACTGTAGCCGCGCCGCGAGGATATTATTTTCCCTAGTTCAGGGAGGCTTCGAAGTAGAATATACAGGCCCCGCATCGTGCCCTTATTCAATATGGTATGGAGTGTATCATGGCAGGTACACGTATCATTCTGATTTTTATTCAACTTATGGAGTCAGGTTTAATAATATTCATACTAACTTATGGATTAATGGCACACCAGATCGCCGGCACTTTCGACCGTACTATCAATCAACGATTAGAACAACGAAGGTTCGGGTAAAGTCTAGAACTGCTAAGAGGATGCAAACACGCTACAAGTGGAAAACTTCTAGGTGGAAGAAGCATCGTGCTAATAACAAGTACAAGCAAAAGCACAATAGAAAAGGCCCAAAGGCGAAAAAACGTAATAAGGTAAACAGAAACAACAGGTATAAAAACTCTAGAAACAAGCAAAAAAAGTACAAGTCCCAGAAGCCCAGGAGAAAAAATTCTCATCGTGGCCAAAGGCACGCTAACGCAAGAAGATCTAGATAAATACAAAAGCCTATTTACGAAGACCTCGCTGTGACTATAATATGTCTAGCGAGGTTTTTTTGTATACTAAGATAAATCAACTAGGAACAAAGCCAAAGAAATACCTAGAGCTAGCAAAAAACATAGCACACCAGAGTGTTTATGGCAAGTTTAGACACGGTGCTGTGCTCGTTAGAGGTGGTCACATTGTTAACACATGTCACAACAAAAATAGGCACTGTTCTTTTGGCAATAAATTTAGAGACAGGCACAACGGCCATGCCACACTTCACGCAGAGCTTGGTTGTGTTCTGGGGTTAGATCGAAAGATTACTACTGGCACCACCATGTACGTGGTTAGAGTTAACAGGTCTAGTGAGTTTATGATGTCAAAGCCTTGTCACATGTGCCACGATGTGTTGAAGCATTGCGGTGTTAAGAAAGTTGTTTATACTATAAATGAAAAAGAAGTCGGTGTTATAAAATTGTAGCTATTTATATAAGTCAGCAAAAGAGGAACAACCCATGGAAAGACAACAAGAGCTAGAAAAAGTATTAAGCGAAGCTGTATCAGAAACAATTTTTGAAGCACTGTGTACCCTTCAGACAAATCGCACAGAAAACCTAACGGACGTTTTGACACGTATTAGGGCACTTAGAGGTGTAACAATTGTTAACTTGAAAGAGGCATCAAAAAAGGTGACTCAAGGAAAAGAAGTTTCGAAAATTAGCCTAAAGTTTGTCCCTATTGGAGGATCTGTTCCGCAATACCTTCAGTGGTTAAAAAACAAAGTTAGAAACACTCCCGGTGTTCTTAGCTTCATTGTAAAAGAAATCTCAAATGTAGAGAGAGAGGCTAAGAAGAAAAGAGATAAAGCCGCGAGAAAAAAGAAACTACAACCACTAACCCACAACAAAGAAAATTAAAAGAGGTAAAATGTCTGACAAGAAAAGAGTAATGGTCGTTGACCAACTCAACATGTTTTTTAGAGCCTACATCGTTGATCCTTCACTATCATCAAATGGGCAACCTATTGGCGGCATCAAAGGATGTCTAAAGATCTTGCAAAAGCTTTGCAAGGATATAAAACCAGACAAAATTGTAATTTGCTGGGACGGACCAGGCGGCAGCGCTAGACGCAAAGCTATGAACAAGGGCTATAAGAGTGGACGCAAGCCCCTTCGTCTAAATAGAGACATTAGAACACTCTCAGAGGAGCAGGAAAGAGAGAACAAAGCATGGCAACAACTAAGAGTAATAGAGTATTTTAACCAATTGCCAGTAATACAGCTTATGTATCCCGGAATCGAAGCGGACGACGTGATTTCATACGTATGTTCTAGCAAAGAATATTCTGGGTGGCAAAAAGTTGTAGTTTCTAGCGACAAAGATTTCTTTCAGCTAGTTGACAATGAAACGATCATATACCGACCAACACAAAAAGAGGTCGTTAGTTGCCTTTCCCTAAAAGAAAAGTTTAACATCTCGCCTCAAAATTTTGCTCTAGCTAGGGCGATTGTTGGAGATCCTTCGGACAATCTAGACGGAATCAAAGGTGCTGGTCTTAAAACGGTCGCCAAAAGGTTTCCGTTGTTATCCGAGGACAACTCTGTAACTCTAGACAAGCTGATTGAATATTCCAGCGATCAGGCAGAGAATACAAATATAAAAATCTATCAAAATGTTTTAACTTCTAGCGATTTGGTTTCTAGAAACTACAAGATGATGCAGCTTTATACACCAATGCTTGATCCTGGCACAAAAAAGAACATCAACTCTATCTTAGAGCGTCCCGATCTCAGCTTTAATAAAACAGAGCTTAAGACAATGATGATTGGCGATGGGTTCGGAGAATATAATTGGAATGAGTTATATTCTACTTCAAAAAGATTGTCTATTTACTAATCTAAATTCGCACCTATATTAAGGTGGCAAAAGGTAGGATTAATGTCTGAAAATATCACTTTTTCTAAATACGGTAAATCTTTTCAGGAGACTCTTGCGAGGCTCATACTGGAGGATCGACCGTTTTCAGATCAAATTCAAGAAGTATTAGATTGTAGATTTTTCGAGTTAAAATATCTACAAGTTTTTGTAAAAAAGATTTTTGATTACAAAGAAACTTACAAGGTACACCCAAGTAAGAATATCATGTCTAGTATTGTGCGTACAGAGCTAGAAGACCACAATGAAGCGACACAAAAACAGGTTAGGGATTTCTTTGCCCGAGCATTAGTGGGGGGAGCCACAGACGTAGAATACGTAAAAGGAACTTCCCTTGATTTTTGTAAAAAACAAAAGCTTAAGGATGCGATACTGAGATCTGTTGAATTGCTTCAAAGATCTTCTTACGATGAGATTAGAAGTGAAATCGACAATGCTTTAAAACTTGGATCAGATAATAATTTTGGACACGACTACTTAAAAGACTTTGAATCCAGATATGAGATGCGAATGAGAAATCCTATCTCTACTGGATGGACTGAAATTGACCGCATATGCAAAGGAGGGATGGGAAATGGAGAGCTTGGCGTGGTTATTGCACCGACAGGCGCAGGAAAATCGATGGCCTTGGTGCACTTGGGTGCAGAAGCCCTAAAACAAGGAAGGAATGTCATACACTACACTTTGGAGCTTTCTGAAGAGGTTGTTGGGCAACGATATGACAGCACATTGTCTGGTTGTGCCTTGACTGAACTTCATAAGAAAAAGGAGGAGGTTTATTCTTCGATTAAAGATATCGAGGGAACTCTCATCATTAAAGAGTACCCTACAAGAACGGCATCTGTTAATACGATAAAAAATCATCTAGACCGCTTGATCCAAAAAGATATTGAAATTCACATGGTTATAGTTGACTACGGAGATTTGTTGAAGTCTACATCAAATTTTAAAGAGAAAAGGAATGAGTTGGAGTCTATTTACGAAGAACTAAGGTCAGTATCACAAATGATTGGCTGTCCAGTCTGGACGGCCTCACAGACCAATCGATCTGGATTAAACGCGGAGGTTGTTACAATGGAATCTATTTCTGAGGCATTTTCTAAATGCTTTGTTGCAGATTTTATTTTTTCACTTTCTAGAACAATCGAAGATAAAACAACTAACTCAGGAAGAATTTTTATTGCAAAAAACAGAAACGGCCCAGATGGAATGGTGTATCCAATTTTCATGGATACATCTTGCGTTGATATTAAAGTCTTTAAGCAGGCGCAGGAGTCGATTCAGCAGATAAAAGATAATTCAGCCAGAGATGAAGCAAAAAGACTTAAAGAAAAATATAAACAATTTAGACAAGCAGGGAGCAAGTAGAGGTAATTATGCAAGACACTAGCACAGTAAGACGGTTTAAACTTTCGGAATCTTTTATAGAACAATACAGGGACAAGGAAGTCCCGTGGGGTCCAGTTGGCTATATAACCTACAAGAGGACTTACGCAAGAAGACTGAACGAATTCGATCCAAACGCGGAAGGTTCAGAAGAGTGGCACCAAACGTGCCGAAGAGTTATTGAGGGCATGTTTACCATGCAAAAGAAGCACGTATATGCTCTGGGACTAGAGTGGAACGACGCAAAGGCCCAACGTACAGCGAAAGACGCCTACGATCGTCTTTTTGAACTTAAGTGGACCCCACCCGGTAGAGGTCTCTGGATGATGGGAACTAAGTTTTTAGAAGAAAAAACAGGTGCTGGTCTCTTTAACTGTGCTTTTAGATCGACTCAAGATCTAGACAAGAAGGGGGGCTATCTTTTTTCTTGGATCATGGATGCGCTAATGGTAGGTATTGGTGTAGGGTTTGACACAAAGGGAGCAGGAAGGCTAACTATTAAGGAGCCTGAGTGGTCAGATGAGGTTTTTTACATCCCAGACTCTAGAGAGGGCTGGGTTGAGTCAGTAAAGATATTACTTGATGGATACTTCTCTGGTTCGAAGGTGCCCACATTTAATTATTCTAAAATCCGGCCTGCCGGTGCGATCATTCGTGGTTTTGGCGGCACCTCTTCTGGTGCAGGTCCCTTAATCGAGCTTCACGAAAGTCTTAAAAAACTTTATGATCACAGATCTGGGGAGTCAATTACTTCTGTGGATATTGTCGACACTGAGAACCTTGTTGGTAAATGTGTTGTGTCCGGAAATGTGCGGCGATCGGCAGCACTTGCACTAGGTGCACACGATGACAAAGAATACCTAACAATGAAAAACGATCAGGAGAAGCTGTATTCTCACCGTTGGGGTTCAAATAACTCTTTCCACGCAAAGGTTGGTATGGATTACACTTGGCATGCCGAGCAGAGCCAGAAGAACGGAGAACCTGGGTATATCTGGCTAGACAATGCCAGAACTCGCGGCAGGACTAAGGATGGTTACAGAGACGATGATTTGCACGTTGCTGGGTTCAATCCGTGTGTCGAGCAGCAGCTAGAGGATGCAGAGCTTTGCTGTCTAGTAGAGACTTTTCCTGCGAAACACGAAGATTATGATGACTACCTTAAGACACTTAAGGTTGCCTATCTGTATGGCAAGACTGTGACACTGGCTAATACACACTGGCCAGAGACAAACGCCATCATGCTAAAGAACCGCAGGATCGGCCTTTCTCAGAGCGGTGTTGTTCAGGCTTTCAATAAGCACGGAAAGCGACAAATGTTTGAGTGGTGTGATATGGCATATGATCACGTACAAGAGCTTGATAAGCACTATTCAAATTGGTTGTGTGTGCCAAGATCTGTACGCATGACATCTATCAAGCCATCCGGAACTGTGTCTTTGCTCAATGGATCAACACCCGGTATTCACTTCCCAGAGTCTGAGTTTTACATACGAAGAATTAGATTCTCTAGTGACTCGCCACTGCTTGATTCGCTAGCTGAGGCAGGATACTATATTGAAGATTGCAAATACTCTCCAAATACTAAAGTTGTTGAGTTTCCAATTCACGAAGCACACTTTAAAAAAGGCAAGAAAGATGCCACAATGTGGGAGCAGTTGGAGATCGCGGCACAGTATCAGAATTATTGGGCAGACAATTCTGTTTCAGTCACAGTTACCTTTCAAGGACAAGAGGCTGAACAGATTAAAGATGCGCTAGAATTGTATGAAGATCGACTTAAAGCTGTATCTTTCTTGAGGTATAATGAGACTGGCTATGAGCAGGCACCATATGAGGCCATATCAGAGGATCAGTATAAAGAAATGTCTTCAAAGATTACACCGATTCAGAGAGTCAGTGGCAAGGTTTCTGGTGCCGGCACAAAGTTTTGCGACGGCGACACATGCACGTTATAGGAGAAAAAATGCGCTACGATAAATTTAGACCTTTCAATAGATATATTCAAGTAGAGCCAGTCAAAGAGACTGAAGGCTCTGGGCCAACGGTGTTAGTGCCAGAAGATTATAAAGTAGAGCCAAAGCATATGACTGTAAAGGTTATCGGCTTATCAGACTCATGCAAAGTTCGCCCATCACTCGGAGAGCACATAATTATTGAATCTTCTATGGTAGAAGAGTTAACTCTTAATAGGTCTAAGTACTATTTAGTTTTAGAGAATTATGTTTTAGCTTCTCTGGGGGTTCCAAAATATGAAGATGAGTAAAGAAGATCTTATCGAATTAATTAATGGCGAGAAAAAGAGCACTAAATTTAATTTAGTCGAGATGTCAGGGTTTTCTCGTGTAAGGCAGTTAATCATGGGTCAGGTTCCATCTGTAGACCAGCTTGGTATCATGACAGCAGAAAATCCGGGCGGCGTCAAGGCCTCTGGGGCAGAGAATAAGGCTCGACTTAAATCGCTTTCTGACGATTTACGCAACATGAATCTGGGTCCAATCCCGGTTAAGGGAAAGTATGGCAGTATGGAGAAATCTTTTGTCATACCAGGGATCTCTAGAGACGAGATTATAGAGCTTGGCGTTAAGTATGGCCAAGAGTCGGTTATTTGGGGAGAGAGGATATCTGATCAATTCGAGCAACCGTTTATTAGGTTTCAGTATATTGAGGGAGACGATACTATCCAGACAAGGGACGTAAGTTTAGCTGGAGAGGACATTCAGGGTAGGGATGATTTCTATTCTGAAAAGAAGGGTCGTAAATTTTGGATTCCCTTTTTCGACGATGAATACGAGTCGGCCCGTCCTTCTGACGGAGGACGACGCATTAGCTTTAATGAGTCTGAGATACCTAATACGCCAGAGGCAGTAAGACTTTCTAAGTCCATCAAAAAAAGATCAAAGCTGGTGATGGAAAGCAACAGGAGCAAGAAATCTAAATGGCATCATAGGGGTGCTATGAAAGAAGAAATGCGAGTGCTTCAGAGGCTAGTAGATTATGCGAGATCTCAAAATAAAAGAGTTTAGGGTTGAAGGACCATATTTATAACTTGCACAACGTTGTAATTGGAGGTGGCCTCGATGCCTTGTTCTACGCGCACAAAAACAATTTTAATATCATCATCAATAATGTGGCTAATGTTGCTCCTTACGACACCGTGGGCACTAAGGCTCCTCTGGGGGTAGACAAGAGCTTTTTGAAAATTGACCACATCAATTTTTTAAAGCATGAGCTTTCTATGAGAGGTTATCTTAAATTTGGTCCGCTAGTTGACTTGGTTCAGATTAGTGGTGACCGACATATAGATATTTTCTCTAGAGGGTTTAAAAAGCAGAAAGCCACCTTCAATAAGATCTATATTTTTGATGGAACAAACATTGCTGGCTGTCCTTTTGATATACCGCACGCTAAAGCAAACAGGGTCTTAGACTGGTTTATTTGCGACCAAAAGATACACAAGCCGGTATGTTTGGATGTAGATGA
>MDSZ01028307.1_pt1 | contig 12725 bp, 15 predicted proteins | sample 811201 | NCBI WGS metagenome assembly MDSZ01 (sample SAMN05326647, study PRJNA326480) | marine metagenome | isolation source: seawater | place: Indian Ocean: North | collected 2010
ACCTGGAAAAACTCCAGTTGTTTATGATATGGCTACAGCATCAATGGCAATGGGAGAAGTTCAAGTTGCTAAAAGAGAAGGTCATAAAGTTCCTCTAGGAACAGGTTTAAATAAAGATGGAAAAGAAACTACAGACCCTGGAGAGATAGCTGATGGGGGAGTGTTATTACCTTTTGGTGGTTATAAAGGATCAGGAATAGCTATGATGGTTGAGTTATTGGCAGGAGCGCTAGTTGGAGATAACTTCAGTTATGAGACAGCCGCAAAAGATAATAATGATGGCGGACCACCCAGTGGAGGTGAATTTATTTTAGCAATCTCGCCTGATAAATTATCTGGAAATGATTGGGATAAGCATTCAGGTGAATTTTTTGATAAAATGAAATCTATGGATGGTGTTAGACTTCCTGGTGAAAGACGTCATAAGAATAGATTAGATAAAGGTCCAAGAAATATAAATGAAGAACTAGTAAAAAAGATTAAATCTTTAAGCTAATTCAATCTCAATTGGAGTATGGTCAGATGGTTTTTGTCTACCACGAGGAAATTTATTTATTTTAACATCTTTAACAATATTAATAAGAGAATTTGAAACTAAAAAGTGATCTATTCTCATACCATTATTTTTTTGCCAAGCTCCACTTGTATAATCCCAAAATGTATATCCTTCTTTATCTGGATAAATAAATCTATAAGCATCGTGAAAACCTAAATTAATAAGTTCTCTTAATTTTTTTCTTATCTCTAATCTATACAAGGCGTCATCTTCATAATTTTTTGGATTATGAACATCTTCTGCTGAGGGAATTATATTAAAATCACCACCTATCATTATATTCTCATTTTGTTTTAATAATGATTTTATTTTTTTAATTAAGCTATCTAACCAATAAAGTTTATAAGAATATTTTTCTGTATCAACAGGATTACCATTTGGAGTATAAATATTAATTAGTGTTATGTTCTTTTTTTTGATTTTAACATCAGCGGTTATTATTCTAGATTGTTTATTTTTATCTTTAAATATATCGTTTTGAATATTTTCTAACTTTGTTTTTGATATAATTGCAACACCGTTATAACTTTTTTGACCAAAAACATAACTTTCGTATTTAACAGATTTGATGTCATCATACGGATATGTTTCATTTGGTGTCTTAATTTCTTGCATTAAGACTATATCTGGTGAAAATTTTTTTAAATATTCTTTAATATTTTCAATTCTAGCTCTTACAGAATTAACATTCCAAGAACTAATTATCATTAAAGGGAAAAAGATACACCACAACCACAAGAAGATTTGGTTTGTGGATTTGATATCTTAAATGAGTCTCCAATAAGTTCAGACACAAAATCTACTTCTGAACCTTTTAAAAGTTCAGCAGAACTTTTATCTATTAGAATATTATTAAATTTTAAGTCCTCAACTTTTGCACTTGTTTCAAAAGAAAAATTGTATTTAAATCCAGAGCAGCCACCACCTTTAATAGCGATTCTAAAAAATGAACCTTTGTCCTTTTTAGACAGCAAATGGTTAATCTGTTTTATAGCATTATCTGTAAATTTAATTTCTTTATTCATATAACAACACTGATATTACTAATATAATAATTATTTATTCAAATTAAAGTATGAAAAAAATCTCTAAATTAGGTGTATTTAAAAGCAAAGGCCGTATTTTCAAAGAATCATCGAATAAATATCGAACACCATTCCAAAGAGATAGAGATAGAATAATTCATAGTGCCTCATTTAGGAGGCTTAAACACAAAACCCAAGTATTTGTTAACACTGAAGGTGATCATTACAGAACAAGGATAACTCACTCTATTGAAGTTGCACAGATTGCTAGAACTATTTCAAAATATTTAGGCCTTAATGATGATTTGTCTGAGACTTTAAGTTTAGCTCATGACCTAGGACATACTCCATTTGGACATTCAGGAGAAGATGCCCTTCACGCATGTATGAGTGATTACGGTGGTTTTGATCATAATCTTCAAACTCTTAGAATTGTAATGTTTATTGAGAACAAATATTTGAAATTTAAAGGTTTGAATTTAACAACTGAAACTTTAGACGGACTTATAAAACATAATGGATCAATTAATGATTCATCTGATATTGAAACAATAATTGGCTTAAATAATTTTTCTAACAAAATTAATCTTAAAAACTCTCCCTCATTAGAAGCTCAAATATCAGCTCTATCTGATGATATTGCATATAATAATCATGATATACAAGACGGTATAAAAGCTAATATGTTTAATCTAAAAGAACTAAAAGAAATCAATTTTTTTAGAGATATTTACAATAATTATACAAAAAAATACAAAGGAATTAAGCAAGATATTTTGATATATCAAATAATAAGAGATTCAATAAATTTGATGGTTAAAGACTTAATACAAAACACACTAAATAATTTAAAAAAAAATAAAATTAAATCAATTAATGATGTTTATAGTTCAAAAGAATTTTTAGTTTCTTTATCCAGTAAATATATGTCAATAGAAAATGATATAAAAACCTTTTTAAAATCAAAAATGTATAATAATTCAGATGTTGTAAATAAAAATAACGAAGGAAAGAAAATTATTTCATATTTATTCAATAAAATTAAAGACAATCCAAAAAGGTTTTTAAACAAAGCTCAGTTAAATGGAGACTTGCATAGAAATATAGCAGATTATATATCTGGTATGACCGACAGATATGCAATTAATTTATATAAAAAGTTAAAATGAACATATTTGAAATATATTTAGAAAAAATAATAAAACTTTTAAAAAAATTACAAAAAGAAGGTTTAATTGAAATTCCAGATACACTTGATGGTATTAATGTAGATATACCCCCAGTTAAATTTAGCGCAGATATATCATCAAATGTTGCAATGGTCCTTTCAAAAATTAATAAAAAGTCTCCTATAGATATTGCAAATCAATTACTGCCTATAATAAAAAAAAATGATGACAACATAGATTCAATTACAATTGAAAAACCTGGCTTTATAAATATTAAATTCAAAGTGTTATTTTGGAATAATTTTTTACAAGAATTAATAAAAAGTTCAGATAAGTTTGGTTTTAATAAAAACAACAAAAATAAAAAATATTTAATTGAATTTGTATCAGCTAATCCTACGGGTCCACTGCATGTGGGTCATTGTAGAGGTGCAATTATCGGGGATGTTATTGCGAACATTCTAAGTTTTAATAACAATAAAGTGGTAAAAGAATATTATGTTAATGATTATGGTAATCAAATTCTAAGTTTTACCAAATCAGTCTATTTTAGAATAAGAGAAGTTTTGTATAAGGAAAAATTTCCTTCTGAAAATACCGAATTATATCCTGGAGATTATATCGTTGATATTGCAAATAATATTATTTCTGAAAACAAAAACTTAAAATTTGATAATTTTGATAAAGTTTCAAAAGAGCTAACAAAACTTTCCATTAACGAGTCACTTAAATTAATAAAAAAAAATCTGAAAAATTTAGGTATTATTCATGATAATTTTGTTAGTGAAACAGAAATTGTTAATAATAAAGAAGTCGATAAAGCTGTTGATAATTTAAAAAAAAATAAGTTTATTTATTTGGGAAAAATCAAAGCCCCTGAAGATGAGGATAAAAGCAAATGGGTAGAAAGAGAACAATTGTTATTTAAATCAACGGAATTTGGAGACGACAAAGACAGACCGCTTCAAAAATCAGATAAGACTTGGACATATTTTGCGGGTGATGTTGCTTATCATCAAAATAAAATTAATAGAAATTTTGATTTATTAATTAATATACTCGGAGCAGATCATGCTGGCTATATAAAAAGAATTTCATCCGTTGTCGAAGCACTTTCTGGTGATAAAAATAAATTAGTTTGCAAAGTAAGCCAATTAGTAAAATTAATTAAGGATGGCAAACCATTTAAAATGTCAAAAAGAAAAGGTGACTATATAACAATCGAAGATTTAGTTAATGAAGTTGGAAGAGATGCTGTACGTTTTATTATGCTAAGTAGAGGTAGTGACGTTGAGTTAGATTTTGATTTTTCTAAAGTTAAAGAAAAATCTAAAGAAAATCATCTTTATTATGTACAATATTGTTATGCTAGAATTTCATCTGTTTTTAGAAATTTAGATAAAAATTTAGAGAAACCAATTAACGTTAACAAATATGATTTTGAATATACCGATGATGAGATAAAAATTTTTAAAAAATTATCTGAATGGCCTGTATGTATTAAAGTAGCATCAAATAAATTAGAACCACACAGATTACCAGTATACCTATATGAACTAGCTTCAGAATTTCATTCTTATTGGAACTTAGGTAAAGACAATGAAAGCAAGAGATTTATAGATAAAAATAATAAAATCTCAGATGAAAAATTAGTAATTTTAAAATCAGTTTCTAACGTCATTAAAATTGGCTTGGATATAATTGGGGTGAATAGTCCTAAAAAAATGTAATGATCAAAGAACTTAAATATTTATTTTTTATATTATTTATTTTTTTTTTTATTTTCTTTTCAGTAAAGTATTATTTTTCTGATGATAATGAAAAAAACTTTTATAGATCTCTTAAAAATTCAGATAACAAAATCATAGAATATTCTAAAAATCTTAACACAATTGACGGAGATACAGATAATATTATTGAATATGTCGAAAATACAAAAAATAAAGATAAAAAAAAATATAAATTTTGGGATTTAATTATTAGTAATGAAAAATAGAAAAGCATTTATAGTGGGTTTAAAGACAACTAAACTCTTGAGCAGAGAAATTAAATTCCTCAAAAAATATAAACCTTGGGGAGTTATATTATTTTCTAGAAACATTAAGAATATAGATCAATGTAAAATTTTAACTGAATCAATTAAAAAAATTTTCAATGATAAAAAATACCCTATTCTCATTGATGAAGAAGGTGGAAGGGTAAGTAGATTAGGCAACATTATAAATACCAGCATGTTTTCAGCAGAATATTTTGGTAATTTGTATAAACAAAATTATAAAAAGTTTAATCTCTACTATAAAATATATATCAAACAAATATCGTACTTACTAAATAGTATAGGTGTAAATATAAATACTGTTCCAATGCTTGATGTTAGAAGGGATAATTCAAGTAAAATTATTGGAAATAGATCTTTTGGCAAAAATTCTAGGATAGTAAGTAAAATTGGAAATTTTTCCATTGAACACTTTCATAAATGTAGAATTTTAACTATGATTAAACATATACCAGGACATGGCTTGGCTAAAGTCGATAGCCACAAGTTAACTCCCATTGTAGAAAACAAACTAAAACAATTAAATAAAATAGATTTTTTTCCATTTAAAAACAAAAAAAGTTTTTTTGCTATGACTGCACATATTCTTTATAAAAATTTGGATAAAAAATATCCAGCAACACTGTCAAAAAAGATCATAAAATTAATTCGTAATAAAATAGAATTTAAAGGTATTTTGGTTACAGATGATATTTCAATGAAGGGTTTAAAATACACATTATCAGAAAATATTAAAAAAGCATTGGAAGCAGGTTGTAATTTAATTTTACATTGCAACGCAAACTATAAAGAAATGCTAATTGTAGCTAAAAACTCACCTAAAGTTAATGGTTTTATAATAAAAAAAACATCACAATTATATAAATTTTTAAGCTAGTATTTAGCATGCAAAATATTGATTCAAATCAATTTAATGTTGAGCTTAATAAATTTTCTGGACCTCTAGATGTTCTTTTAGATTTAGCAAAATCACAAAAAGTTAATCTAGAAGATATATCTATTACTAAATTAGCAGACCAATTTCATGAATTTATAACTAATGATAAAAATATTAATTTAGAAATTGCCTCTGAATACTTGTTGATGGCTACATGGTTAACTTATTTAAAATCGAAATTACTTTTACCAGAATCTGATGAAGAAGAATTCAAAGCACATGAAGTTGCTGAAAAATTAAAGTTACAGCTTAAAAAACTTGAATTAATTAGATTGCTTTCTGATCAAATGTTAAAAAGAAAAAGATTAGGTAGAGATGTTTTTATGAGAGGTTCTAAGGGTGTAATCCGATCAATATATAATTCAACATACTCAATTACACTTTATGAACTTATAAAAACATATTCTTCTATAGTAATGAAAAGGGATTTTCAGAGAATTAATATTCCAAAGTTACCAGTATTTACAACAGAAGATGGTATTCACAGAATAAAGGAATTTATTGGGAAACTTATTGATTGGAAAAATCTTGAAGATTTAATACCAAGTAATTTTAAAAAAGAAAAGAGTTTTGTAAAAACTGGCAAAGCTGGAATTTTTGCTGGATCTTTAGAGCTTGTAAAAGAAGGTGATATTAAAATTAAACAAAATAATTTGTTTGATGATGTTTATATTAAAGAAAATAAATGAAAAAAGATAAAAAAGAAAACAATATCGTTAATTTTCCATCTAAACTTTCTGATGGTGAGAGAGAAGTAGAGGCTATCTTATTTGCAGCAGCTGAACCTTTAGATATTGATACAATAGAATCTAAATTATCAAAAAAAATCAATACAATTAAAATTTTAGAAAAACTTCAAACTGTTTATTCCTCAAGAGGTATAAATTTAGTTTGCATTTCTAATAAGTGGTCATTCCGAACATCAAAAAATTTATCAAATTTAATGTCCCAACAAAAATCTGTTGAAAAAAAATTATCAAAAGCAGCTATAGAAACACTGGCCATTATTGTTTATCATCAACCAGTTACCAGAGCAGAAATAGAAGAAATAAGAGGTGTAGCTTTTGGAACAAATACTTTAGAAATATTAATGGAATTAAATTGGGTTAAACCTCAAGGAAGAAAAGATATACCAGGTAAACCAATTCAATATGGTACTACAGATGATTTTTTAAGTCATTTCAATTTAGAAAAGCTATCAGATCTACCTACTGTAGATGAGCTTGGAACAGCAGGATTGATCGATAGCACTGATGTAGATTCCTCAATCTTTGGTACGGGCAAATTTTACAAAGAGAAGCAGGAAGAAAAGAAAGAAAATATCTATTCTAATATTGATGAAATGTTAAGTGGTACTTTAAATAAGAATAACGAAGAATAAATTGTTCCTTTAAAAAAGTATTTAAAGTGTTATAAGAGTTTCATGAGTATAGGTTTCTGGCAAATAGCAATTGTTGTAATATTGGTTGTTCTACTTTTTGGTAGAGGTAAAATCTCAAGTTTAATGGGAGACGTAGCCAAAGGTATTAAAAGTTTTAAAAAGGGTATGGCTACTGATGGTACCGAAGATTCTGAGCCAAAAAATATTTCAGAAGAAAATCAAGATTCAAACAAAAAAGAATAATTCAAATGCCACAGATTGGCTGGTTTGAAATATTAATTATAGTGGGAATTGCAATTATTGTAATTGGCCCTAAAGATTTTCCATACGTATTAAAAAAGATCGGTTCTTGGATTGGAAATCTAAAAAGGACTGTAAATAACTTTCAAAATCAAATTTCGGAAATTGACGAGGACATAGTTCAAGATCAAACTAAATCAGAAAAAAAAGACAATGACAAAAAATGATAAAGAAACTGGATTTATAAGTCATCTTACGGAATTAAGAACAAGATTAATTCATTCGTTTATTTTTCTTTTTTCTTTTTTTGCACTTTTCTATTTTTTTGCTGAACATATTTATGGATTTCTAGTTGAACCTTATGCTTCAGCTGTAAAAGATGATGGAATTGAAAGAAGATTAATCTTTACTGCTTTGCAGGAGACTTTTCTAACTTATTTGAAAGTTGCTTTCTTTGCTTCATTTTTTATTACAAGTCCTTATATTTTAATTCAGATATGGAAATTCATTGCTCCAGGTTTATATGCGCATGAAAAAACTGCTATAATGCCATATCTAATTGTTACTCCAATTTTATTTTTTTTAGGTGGTGCTTTGGTTTATTATTTGGTTATGCCTTTAGCAATTAAATTTTTTCTTTCTTTTGAAAGCGCTGGTCTAGCTACTAATTTACCAATTCAACTTGAAGCTAAGGTTAATGAATATCTCTCTTTAGTTATGAAATTAATTTTTGCTTTTGGTTTAAGTTTTCAATTACCAGTAGTACTTAGTTTACTTGCAAGAGTTGGTGTCATAGATTCAGTATTTTTAAAAACAAGAAGAAAATACGTGGTTGTTATTATTTTTGCTGCAGCTGCAATATTAACACCGCCAGATCCAATTACACAAATAGGTTTGGCTATTCCTCTTTTAATTTTATATGAATTATCAATTTTTTCAGTAAGGTTAATTGAAAAAAAATCTATAGAAAAAGAAAATGCATAATATAAAAGAAATTAGAGAAAACCCTGATAAATTTAAAGAGAATCTAAAAAAACGCCAAGTCGACATTGATGTTAAAAAAATTATTTCTTTAGATGAAAAAAATAGAAAATTAATACAACAGAAAGAAATATTAGAAAAAGAAAAAAAAGATATTTCTAAATCTAAAGATAAATCTTTATTTGAAAAATCTAAAGAAATTTCAAAAAAAATATCACAATATTCAAAAGAACAATCTGATATAAAAAATGACCTAAATCAAATATTAGAATCTATCCCAAATATTGCTTTAGAAGACGTTCCTGTTGGTAAAGATGAAACATTTAATAAAGAAGTAACTGTAAATGGAAAATTACCTGAATTTAAATTTAAACCTAAATCACATTATGAACTTGGGGAAAAATTAAATATGCTCGATTTTGATTTAGCAACAAAAACTACAGGTTCAAGATTTGTTTTTGTTAAAGACAAGTTAGCTCTATTAGAGCGTGCAATATCTAATTTCATGTTAGATACGCATACAAAAACTAATGGTTACACAGAAGTTTCACCACCTTTAATGGCATCTGCTGAAACTATGTTTGGAACTGGTCAATTACCTAAATTTGAAACAGATCAATTCGAGATAAAATTTGACGATTCTAATGATAGAAAGTTTTTAATTCCTACAGCCGAAGTCATATTAACAAATATGGTAAAGGATCAAATTTTAAATCATAAAGATTTACCAATAAGGTTAGTTGCTTCAACTCCATGTTTTAGAAAAGAAGCTGGTAGCTATGGAAAAGATACAAAAGGAATGATAAGGCAACATCAATTTTATAAAGTCGAACTAGTTAGCATAATAGAGCCAAACAAATGTATTGATGAGTTAGAAAGAATGACATCTTGTGCGACCAAAATCTTGGATTTATTAAAACTTCCATATAGAAAAGTTATATTATCAACTGGTGATATGGGTTTCAGCGCTGAAAAAACATATGATATCGAAGTGTGGCTTCCATCAGAAAATAAATATAGAGAGATATCTAGCTGTTCTTCTTGTGGATCATTTCAGGCTCGTAGAATGAAAGCAAGATTTAAAAATGATAAAAATGTTACTGAATTTCTTGGAACATTAAATGGTAGTGGACTTGCTGTAGGAAGAACTTTAATAGCAATATTGGAAAACTATCAAAATGAAGATGGTTCAATTAATATTCCTGACGCTTTAAAACCTTACATGAATAATCTTGATAAAATTACTATTAATTAAAGAGTTGTCTTAGTTATACTTATGGTATAAATAAATAAAAAATTAAGGAGTCTTATGTCATCATCAGGAATTGGTCAGTTCATACCGTTAATACTTATATTCGTAATTTTTTATTTTTTCCTAATTAGACCGCAACAAAAAAAAATTAAGGATCATAAACAAATGGTCGAAAATTTAAAAAGAGGTGATCAAGTCATAACTTCTGGTGGTATATTAGGAAAAGTAGATAGAATTATGGATAACGATAGAGTTGAAATTATTATAGGCGATGATACCAAGGTAGAAATGATTAAATCTACTGGTATTCAAGGATTAGTAAAAACTCAAGAAATAAAAAAATAACATCTAATTATCAGTGTTATACTTTTCAAAAATTAAAATTTTAACGATACTAGTATTTACTATAGTTTTGACATTATTTTGTTTATCTAATTTTACAAAATTTGATGATAATTTTTTTGAAAAAAAGATTAATCTTGGATTAGATTTACAAGGTGGATCTTACTTACTATTAGAAATAGACAACTCTCCAGTTATAACACAAAAATTACAAAATAAACTTTCATCATTAAGAAATTATTTTAAAGATGAAAAAATCCAATATAAAAATTTAAAGATAGTTAATAACGAACTTATTTCTTTTGAACTTGGTAATAGTTTTGTAAATGATTTTATCGAAACAATTAATGATGAAGATGGTTCTTTAAATCCTTACTACCCAAGATTTAAATCATTTGAATTTGATTCTGAAGTAAATAACAATTTATTTAATTTAAAATTTTCTAAATATGGTCTCATTGAATTAAAAAAAGGTTCCCTAGATCAAGCTATAGAGATAGTTAGAAGAAGAGTTGATGAAATTGGAACAAATGAACCCAATATTCTAAAAAGAGGCAACGATAGAATTTTGGTTGAATTGCCTGGTCTTGATGATCCCATGAGGATTAAATCTCTTTTAGGCAAAACTGCTAACTTAACCTTCCGATTTGTTGTTAAAACAGATGAACCTAGTTTTGGTTCTGAAAAACTATTATTTGAAGATGGTACTGAGGAAGCTATTGTAAGTAAAAGAATAATTCTGAGTGGTGATAACCTTGTTGATGCAAATCCAAGAATGGACACTCAATCTAATCAGACAGTAGTATCTTTTTCTCTCGATAGAGCAGGGGCAAAAAAATTTGGTAAAGCTACCACATCTGGAGTGGGTAAAAGATTAGCTATAGTTCTTGACAACAAAATAATAAGTGCTCCGGTTATAAGAGAGGCTATAGTGGGTGGATCTGGACAAATTACTGGGGATTTTACATTTCAATCCGCAACAGACTTAGCTCTTCTTTTAAGATCTGGTGCATTACCAGCACCTTTAAATATAATTGAAGAAAGAACTGTAGGTCCTGATTTGGGTCAAGACTCAATAAATGCTGGATTGATAGCGCTACTAATTGGCTTTGTCCTAGTTATATTGTTTATGTTTTTCAAATACAAAATATTTGGAATAATAGCTAACTTTTCACTAATTATAAATTTATTTTTATTAGTAGGAATCTTAACACTATTTGAAGCTACTTTAACACTGCCAGGTATTGCTGGAATAATATTAACAGTAGGTATGGCTGTTGATGCAAATGTTTTAATTTTTGAAAGAATTAAAGAAGAACTAAAAAACGAAAAAAACAATATTATTGCTTTTGACAGCGGCTATACTCGTTCAAAAACAGCGGTTATAGACGCCAATATTACAACATTAATTTCAGCAGTAATTTTATTCTTTTTGGGATCTGGACCAGTTAAAGGATTTTCTGTAACTTTAGGAGTTGGAATTTTCACAACATTGTTTTCCGTTTACTTTATTGCGCGACTTTTAACATCAATTTATGTAACCAAAAATAAAAATAATGAAAGTTTAATATAATGAAAATAGGTAAAGTTAATTTTAATAAATACTATAGATCATTTAATATTCTATCAGCTTTATTGATCGTAATTTCTCTTTTTTTGCTAACTTTTAAAGGTTTAAACTTTGGTGTTGATTTTAAAGGTGGTACTTTAATTGAATTAAGAGCTACAGATAATCAAATAACAATTTCACAGTTAAGACAATCTTTTTTAAACATGAATCTTGGCGATGTTAATATTAAGAAATTTGGAAAGAACAATGATTTTCTAATCAAATTTGAAAAAAAGAACGATACAAATAATACTTTAATAGAAGAAGTTAAAACTGATTTAATAAAATCTTTAGGTCCAGGTTTTAAATTCAGAAGAGTTGAAAACGTTGGTCCAAAAGTTAGTTCTGAGTTACTTAAATCAGGTGTGATTGCCATTATTCTTTCACTGACAGCAATGTTAATATATATTTGGATTAGATTTGAATGGCAGTTTAGCTTGGGAGCTATTATTGCTTTATTTCATGATGTTGTTTTAACGTTAGGGGTTTTTTCTCTTTTTAGTTTAGAAATAAATCTATCAATTGTAGCAGCAATTTTAACTATAGTAGGTTATTCAATGAATGATACGGTTGTTATTTTTGATAGAGTAAGAGAAAATTTAAAAAAATTCTCAGATATAAAAATATTTGAACTAACAAATATTTCTATAAATGAGACTTTATCAAGAACAATAATTACATCTGCTACAACTCTTTTAGCATTATTTTCTATTTTTATTTTTGGAGGTGAAATACTTAAGGGTTTTTCACTTGCAATGATTCTTGGTGTAATATTTGGTACATACTCTTCTATCTATATAGCAAATCCAATTCTTGTCCTCTTAAGAGTATCTCAAAGAACAATATTAAAAGAAGAAAAAAATAATTAAAATAGATTTTGAGCTGCTACCATTGTAAGTAGCATAGGAAGAGATAATAATGTATTCGTTCTTGAAAAAATCATAGCTGTTCTTGCTGATTTAGCTTTTAACTCAGGTTCACATTCAACTATGCCCAAAGCCCTTTTTTGATTTGGCCAAATTACAAACCAAACATTGTAAGCCATAATTATTCCCAACCACATACCTATACCAATAGCTATATGTTGAGGAGCACCTCCATTTATTCCAAGAGTCATAGCTTCATGCAAATAGCCATTTAGATATGCAACTATTAAACCTGTAACTATTGTTGCTAA
>MDSZ01064864.1_pt1 | contig 12725 bp, 30 predicted proteins | sample 811201 | NCBI WGS metagenome assembly MDSZ01 (sample SAMN05326647, study PRJNA326480) | marine metagenome | isolation source: seawater | place: Indian Ocean: North | collected 2010
CGATATATTTTTCTTCGGCTTTAAGCATTGCTTCTGCTGCATCAATAACATCTTTTTTACAGTCTTCTAATAAATAACTATTTTCTTTACACATATGTCTAAACAATTGACACCCCATTTTACTATGCAATGATTCGTCTCTTACCGACCATTTCATTTGTTGTCCTATTCCTTTGAGAAGATTGCGTAACTGGAAGCTATAAAGTACAGCAAAAGCAGAATATAAACTAACTCCCTCCGCGAATGCACTAAATATTGCCAAGCTTTTTGCAATTCCAATATGTTCACTTCCGTCATAACTAACTAAATTATTAAATCGTTGCATGGTTGCTTCATCCTGCAAAAATGCATTAAAATCTTCTAAGCCTAAAGTTTCATTTAAATAACTATAAGCTACAGCGTGTATGGTTTCTTGTGAACCAAACATCATAGCCATTTGTTGAATTTCATGTTTTGGAAACCAGCTAACAACTTTTTGCGTCCAATAATCTGATACCGCGCACTCCGTCTGCGCAAAGCCCAACAAAATATTTCCAACCAAGTTTTTTTCTGGTTTGGTAAGTTTTTCGTTCCAATCCTTAACATCACCCGACATTGGTATTTCGGTATGTAACCAGAATGCCTGAGCTTGTTTAAGCCATCCTTCAGTATAGTATTCTGGGTATTCAAATGGTTTGTATGCAATTCTTTCATCAAATAAACTCATATTTTTATCTTTCAACTTTTAATGCTATATCCACAAAAGGCAGATATAAAACGTGTTCAATAAACTCTTTTTCAACATAACTTCTCATGCCTATTAATATTCCTGGATATAATCCTATTGATAAATCCCAACTTTTTTCCGTCATCTTCCCTGTCCTTTATATTGTTTAATATAATTTTTACTTGCTTTTAATTTAGAAGTTTTTGTTTTAGCATGAACTCCAGGTCTCCTAACTTTTGATTTTTTACGATATTCTTTTAAAACTAATTTAGCCATAGCATTTTATATTATGTTTTTCATGTATCTCAACTATTTCTTTATATTTTATATAACCTCTATTATTTATAGACCACTTAATCCATTTTTCAATTTGCCTTTCAGCATATTTTTTTCTGGCTATTACTTTTTCTTTTCTAATATTATTTGAATTACTTTGTCGCATTCTGATTGATTTTGAGGCTTATATAATGTATAACCAGGAAATTGTTCTGTCATTAATTTTTTAAATAATTTCCATCTAATTGGAAATGATTCATTAGGCCTGCCTTTTGTTTCAATTATAAAATTTGGCCCTATAAAATCTGGTGTATATTTTATTGGTAAAATTCTTTTACATCCTCTATTTTTAAATTCACCCTTACTATTTGATTGCCTTTCATAAACTTCATTTTCAAAATGAAAACCATTTATTAAAACAAATGTTTCTCCTTCATATTTAAATCTAATTTTTGCTTTTTTAAGGCCCATATACATATATCGTTCTAAACCTGAAGCAAAAGTATGGCCATCATAATTAATTTTTTTAGATGCTACTGGGCCTCGTTTTTTAATCCTCCTTCGCATCTCTTATATAACATTCTTCAATCTCATCACGTAAAACCATTCGTGCTTTTTCAAGATAGTTAACAGCATCCATAAGTTCTTCTTGTAAATGCTGTAACCATCTATCTAATGTTTGATCATCATCAGCTAAAGTTACACCGTATTTTTTAAATCCAACATCGGATCTTGATTGAATTTTTTGAATAACTTGTTTTATTATCTGATCTCTCATAATGTATTTTTTACAAATGTCCCATTCTTCATACTACCTGTTCTTTTAGATATTTGATCATAAGAATGCCTTACACAAGTTTCAATATTGTTACCTGTTAACTCTGCAAAATTAGTCAAAACAACAACAGCATCACCTATTGCATCAATAATTTCTAATTGATCTTCTTTAAGTAAAGCTTGTGATAGTTCACCTAATTCTTCGTATAATTTAATTAATTGTGTTTTTGAATCACCTTTATCATATATACCTCGATCTTGTGCCCAAGCTCTAATTAAATCAAACATTTCGTCCATTGGAACGGGAGGCATTACAATTAAAGCTTCATAAAATGCTTTGTTATAAATAAAACATCTATCATTATTATACATAGAAGTTTTTGCATTTTTACAAATCCATTTAATTGAAGTATCATTTAAAAAAAATTTACCTAAATCAGTCAACCATTCCATTCCTATATTTTTATTAAGAACTAACTCAAGTTCTTTAGTAGTACAGGGAAATGTAGTAGTTTGAGAAGTTACATTTATTTTCATATAATTTGATTGTTTTAGTTTTAGATCGCTATATTTTTGACGATCAATCTTATACCCATAATCGTGTTGAAGCTCTATTTCTTTTTCAGATATATAGTTAATATCTTCACTAGATTCTAGAACTTCATATTCACCTTCTTTATAGCCTTGTATAAGTGTTACTCTATTTTTTAAATTACGTGTAACACCAATTTTTTTACCTGGTATATGATAAATATAATACATATATTAATCTTTAAAATCTCCTTTTTCATTATACTTAGCTACTACAAAAAGAGATTCTTTATTTGATGAAACACCAAAACCAACTTTATCGCATTTTTTACATAATACTTGCTCTAATGTTGCTCTAGTAATATCATCTTCAGCTAATACCCAAAATACAGATGCATTAGTCATCCAATTAGAATCTTTTCTAAACCAATCAATAGGAGCATAAAATATTAATTCACCTATTCCTTTTTCATTAGAGTGTTGCATTTTATTTATAATAGCTAATTGATCTGCCCATTGCTGTGCTCTTTCAGTTAATTTTTCATCAAATTTTAATAATTTATATTCAAAAAAATCTCTGTGTAAATTTTGAAAATTAATTGCATCTTTCATTTGTTTTAAATGCAATTGTTTTCTTTCAGATATTTTTTCAGGTGTATAAAGCGCATCAATTTTTGCTTTAGCACTTAAATATTCATTTACAGTTTGTGATTGTGATATTCCTAATAAAGGAAGTAATAATAATAATAACGTTTTTTTCATAATATTTAATTTAATTGTTATCTCCCACTGATAGGGGTGCTTTTATTGGATTATGCGGATTATAATTATTTAGGATAATATCGTTATGACAAGGTATAAAAATATTATTGTTTTTTAATATTTTTAATCCTTTTTTTATAATTACGTTTGGTAATGTTTTAAATTTTCTTGACAATTGCAGTTTTGATTGTTCTTTATGATTAATATATAAATGACAATCACCTAATTGACCTGTTAAAATACCAGGTTTTAAATTAAATTCTTTACATAATAAAAGAAGTAATAACCCGTATATAGCTATATCATATGGTAATCCTAAAAATATATCAACTGAGCGTTGTTGCCATATTAAATCTAATTGATTATTATTTATATAAATTTGAAACCCATAGTGACAAGGAGGTAAAGCCATATCATTAAAATCAGAAGGGTTCCAAGCGTTAAGTAATAATCTTCTCGAGGAGGGATTCTTTTTGATGTTGTCAATAATATAAAAAAGCTGATCAAAACCATTGAAACTTCGCCATTGAGCACCATATATCTTCCCAAGATTACCATCGTTTCTACGTGATCGTTCATAGTCGGCATCCCAATAATGAACATTATGTTTATGAAGATATTCAAGATCTGTGCGACCCTGTAAAATCCAGAGTAATTCTGTAATCGCATGATTAAAATATATTTTTTTTGTAGTTAATAAGGGAAATCCTAAATCCATATTATGACAAATACTTCTACCAAAAACAGATAACGTACCTGTTCCAGTTCTATCAGATTTAAATTTTCCTTCATGTAATACTTCAAACAATAATTTCCTATATTCTTTTTGTATGCTTATCATAATAATATTTTTTAGTTTTATATACCTCTTGCCATATTTCTTTAGCATCAAAAGTCTTAGGAGTTTTATATATTGTTTTATAATCATCACCTAATGACACTGCTACTCTCCATTCTTCAGGATAAAATCCATGTGTAACAGGACTAGGAGATATTCGTATATTATTTTCTATACAAAAATCATCCCATTTTATTTGTTCTTTTGTAGGTACAAAATCCTTACCTAACCCTTTATAATTTTTTCTTTTTTTAATAGCTGCTATTCCCATGGCAAATCTTCATCTTTAAAATTATTAATGGGAACATAATCTCCTGATATATGATCCCATTTAAAATGTGCTTCAGCTTGATTTTCGCCGAGGTTTTGAAATTTAACTTTTAAAACTTTAACTTTAACTGTTTTACGTTCATAATCTCTATGAACTAATAAACCATGATAACTTGCATCATACCATTCACCACCACCTTTAATTGAATACATATTAGGTTCATCAATAGTTCCATCATCTTTTTTATACATTTTAGTAGGGTGAGCAACTACAATAACTAAAACATCATATTTTTTTGCAAATGCTTCAATTCTTGTTAAATATTCCATTGTTGCATCTGGTATGCTCATAGCACTAGATCCATTCATTTTAACTTTATTATATGGATCTATAACTAAACATTTAATACCTTTTCTTTTTACAAGCTCGGCACCCTTAAGTAATACTGAGTCTAAATCATATCTTTCATTTTCAATAAAATAAAAATTATCATTTACTGATTCAAATATTGCATCCCATTTTTCAGACCCAATATCACTTTTTTCAGGTAACCAATTTCCTAATTTTCTAATTAGTTTATGTGCATGTAAAAATGTAGGTTTATTTTCTGGTGAGGCAAAAGCTGTTTTCCATCCATAATTTAAATAGTACCCCACTGCCATTCTATCAACAAAATCAGACTTGCCAGAGCTAGGAACTCCTGTGACAGTGATAAATTGTCCTGTGTAAGTACTAAAGATGCTATCGAAGTTATCAAGACCGACTTGATAACCAGGCTTAAACCCTTCTTCAATAAATTCTTTAAGTTCATTATTTACATCTTTTAAAGTTAAAACATTTTCTAGTGGTACTGGACTAGCCGCATCAATAAGTTTATTGAGCATAACATTGCCATTGCCCACAAGATATTCGTTAGCATCTTTGAAGTTTCCAAAGCTAACTGTATAACATACTTCTGCCCCGAAACGTCTGATAAGCTCTTGTTGAAGATTTTGTCCCGCCTCATCTTGGTCGAGTGCAAGTATAATTTTGGTTTTGTCTTCGAAATACTCAATGCAGTTATCGAGGTAATCAAGATTAAGCTTATTAATTGTAGCTCCGTTTGGAACGCTGACAACATTATTGACTTTAGCTTCCACAAAAGATAAAGCATCCATTTCGCCTTCCACAATAACAACAGAGTCATGACCGACAATGTTGTCAATATTATAAAAAACCTTTTCGGCTCCTTTAACGAGTTTAAAATTTTTTCTTCCATCTCTATATTTTATATTTATTAATTCATTATTTATAAAATAATTAAATTGGATTGTATTTTCATTTTTTGAAGTTTGAGGCATCCACTCTTGACCTTCTGTTATTTTCATTTTTAACAAAGTGTTTTGAGATATACCTCTTCCTTCAAACCATTTAATTGCATTGTCACTTAATGCGGTATTATTTTTCCACTCTGGTTTTATATAAACTTTTTCACTAGCGCCTTTACGCTGAAATGTATGTAATTGAAATGTTTGATTGCAGTTATGACAAGTGCCTAAACCTCTACCCCAATCATATGAAGCACATTGTGCTTTTTTATTACTAGGCTTACGATCAGAAGAACACAAAGGACAAATCCCCTGTGTTTTTCCAACTTCCAAATCGTATTGATTAAACTGGTCGATCAAAAAACCATTGATCTCCGAAGTGTTTACATCCATTTAAAATGGTAAATCAGGATTATTATTATTATTGTCATCCCTTGGAGCAGGATCAACGTTGTTTCCATTAGTCCAAACTACTTGTACATTACCCAAGTAATTTTTTTTCATTTTACTATCTCTTTCTTCTTTTGATTGGGTATCAATTATAGGACCTTGATTTCCAAATTGATCAACTTCATCATTAAGTGTAATAGTAATAGGATAGTATTTACCTTTTTTACCTTGTATTATTTTAGACTTATCAATTGCGTCTAAATTAATACTTGATTTAATTATTGATGCCATAATAAAATTTAATTATAATGTTTGATTTTCAAAATATTGTTCAGGATCAAATCCTGGTGTTTCATATATTAATTTATAATTTGCGGCTGCCTCTTGTACTTTCCTGTATCCGCTATTTAAAAAATCAGGTGAGCAGTCAAAAAATTTGGGTATTAAAGTATTTTTATCAATAACTATAAAAATCATTTCATATCCAAATAATTCTTGATATATAAAAGCTTGACTATTATATCCATATTTGTAAGCACTTGATTTAAAAGAACTTAAATCATTTGTTGTTTTTAAATCAATAATCATTTTTTCATCATGATTTATAATATCAGCTTTTCCCTTCCACATAACTCCTTCAATTTCTTTTATTTCGGGAATTTCATATTCAACATTACCTTCACTTATAAAATAACTAATCATTTTATGAGTTTTAGTTTTTTCAACCATCAATTCAATTTTATCAACTTCATGTTGTAATAAACATAATTCACCATCTGATAGCTCTTTATATTTTTTAGTATTTCTGGTTGAACTTTGAATAACTTTATATTTTTTTAATTTATGTGGTTCTAATATTGCTGTGTGATAGTATCCACCTATTAAAAAAGCAGGTCTCATTTCTTGTGGCTTATGTAGAGATAAAGGATCTTTAATTAACGTATTAATATTACTATTACTTAAAAATTGTTGACCAAATTTACCATAATAGTCTTCATCATTTTTAAGACGCTCAATGATCTCTGCTTTATTCATTAAAGAGTAGTTATATACTTTTGAATTTTATCATCAACATTATATTTTGCTTTTATAATATTTAAAGCTTTTGTTTTATCTGTTGATTTTGCAATATATTCTTTAGCTTTTTGAATTTGTTCTTCATTCATTATAGGATTATCATTATCCTGTGTATCATCAATTAATAAAAGGTTTCCTAAAGCATATTTTTTGCCATAAGAAGAAGCTGAACCAAATTTTTGTGGTGTAGCCATTCCTTTTTGATTTAAATCTACTCCAACAATAGCTGTTTTTGATATAAAGTTTGATGATTCTGTGTCTGTAATTGTAGCAACTGATATAAAAGTTGGAATACCTGCTACTTCTTTTAAATCCTGTTCATCAATAGTAAAGTTTACTTTGTATTTTTTAATGAAAGGTTTTAATGCCTCTAATATATCTTCGGCATTTCTAAAATTATAATTCCCAAAGTTATTTCTTCTTGTTTTAGCCACTTTGAGTTCGGCCTGAATGGTTGCTAATTTTTCGTTTATTTTCATTCGCGTGTAATTTAAATTAGTACTGGGTTTTATTGGTATTAATCAAAGATAATCAAAAATTTGGTTTGATTCAACATTTTCAATTAATTTTTTTACTGCCTCTTTTTTTATTTCTGATATTCTTACATAAGCACTAGGCCCTTCAATTTTTAAAATATCAGCTATTTCATTGGCACTATGTTTATCACAATCTAGTCCATAACTCAATCGTAATATTTCATATTCTTTTTTATTTAAATGTTTTTTAAGTAAGCTTTTTAAATATATATTCATTAAACCTATATTATATGGTTCAGATTGATCTGGAATTTGAAACAAGCTGTTATCATCATCTTCATTAATTTGTTCATCAATACTTAAAAATATAGAGTTAAAAAACATGGCCACCATTTTTTGGTTTTTACCATTATCTTTTCTTATCTCATTTAATTTATGTTCTGGAATTCTAATATCTCCTCTATTAATATCAATAGCTCTTCTTATTGCTCCTTTAATTCTCTTTGATAAAAATGATTTCAATGTTTTTTCAGGTTCATTTGAACTTTCAATGGTTTCCCAAATAATCTTATCAGAGGCTCTTATTAATCCTAAACTTCCTTCTTGAATTAAATCATTAATACTCATTACTCCACTTGCTTGTTGTGAAGTAGCAAACTTTCTTGCAATATTTTCAACTAATGGTAAAAACATAATTATTAATTCATCTCTTTTATATTCTTTTAATTCTTTAACCTCGATATTATTTATTGAATCTATTAAATCTAATTTATATCGGACATAATTCTTTACGTTATATTTTTTCATGTTGCTCGTTCAATAACATTTTCTCTTTCTTTAGTTTATTATCCATAGTTCTATATATTGTTCTGGTAGAACAGTTTAAAACTTTAGATAGGTTAGAAATGGTTATTTTACGGTTGCTATCATTTATAAATAACATTGATTCATAAATATCACTCTTGGTTATCTTTTTTGTTTTGCCAACTATATGGCCAACTATCTTAAGCTTCTCTTGTAAAGATAGTGTACAATTTTCTTTGAATATAATTTTTCTTAATTTATTTTTTGGTGGTCTTTCTAAATCCGCTGTATTAACTTCAGTAATTATATTTTCTAAGACTAGTAATGGAACATAAAATTGAACAAAACCATTTTCTTTTTTGCATAAATAAGATGCAATTTCTGTAAAGCCTTTTAAATCTAATTGTGGATTTAAATACCATATAACTAATAAATGCCATTTTAAAGATTTATATGTTGTAATCTTTGCTTTACTTCTAAATAGTTCGTAACATTGATATGTTCCATTTTCATAATAATAACCCCAATCATAAACATGCGAGGGTTTGTCGGTTATAGGGGTTTGACGGTAAATAATTTTTCTTTGGTTTAAATATCCAAAGCGTCTATCATATGACATTAGCTCCTTACTATTTATATATAATAACCTATCGTCACATTTTTAGTTGTGACTAAGATAATTTATTTAAACGGTTTTTAATTTTATTTATCTTATTTAAAATTACGTTTGCTTTTAAATATTCTTCACGATTAACAAATCGTTTTTCTAAAAATACTAATCGTTCTAATTGCAAATATAACATATCTTGTTCTGATAATACATTCTCTGCAATTTCTTTATACTCAATTTCTATTTGTTTATTTTCTTGTTCAGCTAACTTATCATAATGCTTAACAAGTTTTTTAAATATCAAATCGGAAATTTTTTCAATTTCTTCTTTGGATAACATCATTCAATTTCTTCCATAGTTAATATATGACTTATTATTTGTCTTGGTGTACCCGCAAGTCTTACTTCTTTTCCTTTAATATCAAACCAAGTTAAATAATATAAGTCAGGTTTTATTCTTTTTTTCAACATGATAATTTATTTAATTTAATTTCAACTGCTTCTAATCTGTTTAAAATACGTTCAAAGGTCATATCATAATTTGTGTCACGACCTGGAGGAATATAACGTTTATCAAGCTTATTGTATATTTTATCATATACGTCATCCATATAACTATCATACTTAGCCTCAATTTCATATTGTTTAAGACCATTTATAACAGTTGCATGGTTACGATTTACTTCTTCTGCTATTGAAGATAAACTTGCATAGCGACAAAATTTTTTTGCTAATTTAAAATAAATATATCTTCCTTGAATATATCCTCTTTGTCTTTTCTTAGATTTAAGATTGTATAGTTTTAATTCTTCTTGAACTAAATTAAGAACGGTTTTTGGTGTAATGGTTTCAGTTTTATTCATATTGTATTATATTATTATTGCTTATTTTTCTTTTATTTTACTTAAAATTAGGATAATCAATGTTTGTTGTATAACTATAATTATTTTTTATAATAGAATTAAAATACTTTCCTATTGATTTACTTGTTCTTAATCTATCATATATTTTTAATGGTACATTTTTATAAATATAAATTCTACCATTACGAAATTCTATACTTAATTGTTTATTCTTCTTTTCATATGTTACCACACTTATGGGTTCCGATTTAACTATTAATGTTTCAGTTATTGTTTTTCTCATTGTATTTAATTTAAAATTAGTTGCGCGGGTAGGATTCGAACCTACGACCTCAGGGTTATGAGCCCTGCGAGCTGGCCACTGCTCTACCGCGCTAAAAGTTAAAGACGAGCAAGGAATTGAACCTTTAATATTAACCTAAACTAACGAGGAGGGAATAATTCCGCAACCACCCCGGACACCATGTCAGCACTCGTCTTTATATTTACAAACGGGGTAGGTTTATTTCCACAGAGCCTACATTGTCATCACAATTTGCAACCCTCACCATTGCTTTTCGTTTACTCTCCCACGCTAGCCAAGAGGTACGCCGGTTTTATTGGGTTACTGTGGCCCGTTTGTTTTATCTATTTTATTATCCGTTTCAATACGTGTTTCTTCCGTGTTACTTTATTCTTAATTCAGTTCCATCATTATAACGAACATAAATTTTTATATTTATAATTCCTTTGTCTAATGCTTCATTGTATCCATCAACAGGATCTTCATTAGTTGAAAAATAACCATCTTCAAAATCTACATAATCACCTTCAATAAAGAATATATCAATATCTTTAAAATCATATTCTTTCATTATTCTATTTCTTTATTCTTTTTTTTCTTCTTCTTTGTTTTATTAATTGGTTTAGGAATATGATAACCCACAATAGGATTTACAAGATAATTCCAAAAGTCATCAGGAAATTTTGATGAGTCAGTAATTATATAATCTCTTTTATTTTTGTATTTATTTCTGTCTGCCATAATTTTATAATTCAAATATTGTTTCTAAATCTCTCCACCCATAACATTCTTTATCGGGTAAATTAACTAATCTTTTTAAATATCTTTCTCGTGTTTCTTTTATTCCTAATTGAGCTCCTATAATAGCTGAAATCCAAATAATTAGAATATACTTTAAAATATTTTTAACGGTTAATGAGTCTAATATTTCTATCATTTATATATATTTTCTTTAAATTCAATTGGTGCATCTTTAGGAAAATGTTTTAATATTCTTTCAATTGAAGCCATCATTACGTGATCTTTAACCTCTGTATTTATTAAATATTCTTTCCATTCTCCTTTGTATAATATTTTAAGTTTGCCCATCATACGAACATTTTATATGTTTTATATGTCTCCAAACCTTTAAATCTTTTATTGATTTATCTATAAGGCCATAAACTTGTTCATCAGTAAGGTTTGCAAAACCAGTGTGACGATTTTTAAAATAATGTTTAACCTCTTGTTCGTGATAACTAATTTTTGAATAGATTTTATTATCAATTCTTTGGTTAATATATTTTTTAGTTTGTTCTTTTTTATTATCTAATATTCCCATAGGGTCATTATCAAATATTTCCTGCAATACTTCGTCTTTATTCTTCATCGTTTTCTTCTTCTTCATGTTCGTCAATATAATCTTGTACCTCATATTCAGGTAAATATACCTCTATGTCTGATATATAGATAATAGCTTCACCATGGCCCTCATTGTCCGCTGTTTCTTTAATTCTGTCTATAACTTGATTAAATGATGGTTCATAGTAATATACATCATATTCAAAGTCAATATTGCGTGAGTCTTCGGTCATAACATGTAAATCATAACCATCAGCTGTATGCCATTCACCTATTTCAAGGGCTGTATTTTGTTTATAACTTTCAGTAATCTCTGCTACATTTAGTAGTTGAGCTAGTTTTTCTAAATTATCCATTTTTAATTATTTTTATATTCAATTATATTATCCGAAACCTTACGTATTTGCTTCGTGTATTGTTAATCCTAATTCATTTGCTACATAATTAATATGTTTTGTTGTGGTTGGACTTGAGGTCATACCATTAACATTCCATTTTAATTTATATAATTTATTGCCCACTATTTCAGCAACGTGTGTATTGTATGATATTACATCATTCTCAATTACTTTTAAATTTTGTTTATATCTCTTTAAATTCATTTTGTTACTCTTTTAATTAAACTAAATAATATTTGTTGTTTTATCTTTAATTCTAATTCATTACCGTCATATTCATCAAGTTTGTAATTATCAACACTCATATACATTTCAATTATTTGGTCAATATATTCATCAACTTCTTCAATACAATGATTTGAAATTTTTTCTATTATATGTTTCATATTTTTTGTTTTTCTAATAATTTTGTTTTAATCCTATGCTTGTCCCAATATTCAATTGTTTGATCTTGTAACAATCTATGTTTGGCCCAATGTCGTGGGTCACTATAATCATATCCCACACGATAACCATCTTTGTGCATTGTTTTAACAATTTTATATACTTCTTTAGGACACAATATTCTTACTCCCATATATTCATTTTAAAGTATTCTCTAATCTCATTGCTTAATTTCCAATCAATGTCATAATTTCTATATACATGATTTACTTTGCTATCTATATTCAACTTAGGATAAGTTTGAATTATATTGTCTAATATTTTAATAATTTGATTTGTCATTTGTTTTGGTTTTATATTCATATATATTATCCAAATTATTACGTATCTAGTTCGTATATAAACTCAGCTCCTTCTTTGCAACAAGAACAAATACCTGTGTAATATTCATCTATCTCACCACGTAATTCAGTCGACCAACAACAGTTTGATAGCCATTGGCCGTTGATAATTATCCTATCCATTCTAATTCTTTTTTAATTTTCTTTAAGGCCTTAAAACTACTTTGAGCATTTTGCCAAACCCCATAATCAGGACCCAATTCAACTAAAGTATTTATTGCAACTTTTGC
>MDSZ01197466.1_pt1 | contig 12724 bp, 15 predicted proteins | sample 811201 | NCBI WGS metagenome assembly MDSZ01 (sample SAMN05326647, study PRJNA326480) | marine metagenome | isolation source: seawater | place: Indian Ocean: North | collected 2010
AACAGAAATATCATCGATAATAAACTCTACATTTGATTGCCCTTTCCACTCATTTAGGGATAATTTTCCAGCAATATTAAAAGTTTTATTATTCTTTTTTAAAAGATATCCTCCAAAATCGTTTTCAATCGCATTAAAGGCTATAGATTTAACCGAAGAACCATCTTTTCCTAATAATATAGATTTTATATGTTTTTCTCCTACAATTTTTCCGTTAATTGTTTTCAAGTCTTCTATAACAAATTTTGGCTCAGGATTTCCTGATCCAAACGGTGATAATAAATCAACTTTATTGTAAAAATCTAGATTTACAGCAGAGGGTGAAATAATACTATCTAATAAAAGAGGTTTTTTGTTAATTAAATCTTCATTAATATTTTTAAATTTCTTAAATACAAAATTTTTAAATTTTTGAATATTTTCTGATTTTATTGAAAAACCTCCTGCCATTTTGTGACCCCCACCTTTTAATAAAATATTTTCTTGAGTTGCAGCAATTATAATTGAACCTATATCAAACCCCACAATTGATCTTGCGGAAGCTTTTCCAATATTTCCATTCAATGAAATAATTATAGTAGGCTTATTAAATTTATCTTTTAATCTTGCAGCAACTATTCCAATAATCCCTTCATGCCAATGATCTCCGCTTAAAATTAAAACAGGATCATCTAAAAGATCTTTAGTTTGATTTAAAATTTTTTTAAGAAGATCTTGTTCAAGCAATTGCCTTTCTTTGTTATAAAGGTTTAATTCAGATGCAATTTTGAATGCACTTTTTGGATCTTTGTTAAGTAATAGATTTGCTCCATGAGAACATTTACCAACTCTACCACCAGCATTAATACGAGGTCCAAGAATATATCCAAGATGGTAAATAGATAGATTTGTGTCAACCTTGCAAATATCTAGTAAAGTTTTTAATCCTAAATTTTTCTTTGACTTAATTACTTTTAATCCTTGTTTGACAATTGCTCTATTTAAACCAGTTAAAGGTACGACATCACATACAGTGCCTAATGATACTAAATCTAAATAATTAATTAAGTTTGGTTCTTTAATATTATTTTTTTTGTACCAATTATTTAAGCGTAATAATCTATTCATTGCAATAAGAAACATAAAGGAAACTCCTGCAGCACATAAATATGTCAAATTTGATTTATCATCTAATCTATTTGGATTTATAATAGAATAAGCATTTGGAAGTTTTATTTCTGACTGATGATGATCCAAAACAATCACATCTATATTTGCGTCTTTAGCATAATTAATTGCTTCGAATGAAAGAGTTCCACAATCGACAGTGAAAATTAATTTGACATTTTTATCAATTAATTTTTTAAAACTTTTTATTGATGGTCCATATCCATCTTCTTGACGATCTGGTATATAAATTTCATAATCTAAATTAATTTCAGAAAAAAAATTTCCTAATAAAGCTGTTGATGTAGCTCCATCAACATCATAGTCGCCAAAAATTCCAATTTTTTCATTATTTTCAATAGCTTTAAAAAATCTTTGAATAGATTTTTCCATATCAATCAAGTTATTAGGGTTTGGTAGAAGATTTTTTATTGAAGGATTAATATATGAATTAATGTCATCTTTTTTAATATTTCTAATTGATAAAAGCTTAGATGTTATTTCATCAAGAGAAAAATTTTCTTTTATAAACCTGATATCATCATTATTATATTTTCTAAGTATCCAATTTTTTCCACTCAATGACAGTGTATTCATTTATTATAAATATTAGTAATAGACTTAATTATTCTTTGACTTTTGTGTAGAACAAAAGAATTTACCTCAAACTCATTCCCTAGATCTTTTACTCCCTCAGCAAGTTCTCCTGTAGTAACTCCAGTGGCACAAAAAATAACATCACCCTTTACCATATCATCAATATTATATTTTTTATTAAAATCTTTTATCCCAAGCTTTTTAGCTCTTACTTTTCCCTCATCATCAAGTACGAGTCGTCCTTGTATCTGACCACCGTAACAAGATAAAGCTGCAGCAACTACTACACCCTCTGGAGCGCCACCAGTACTATAATAAATATCATTTTTAGGATTCTCTCCGATAACACTAAGTGCTCCTGCTATATCACCGTCTGTGATATAATTAATATTCACTCCCATTTTCGTTAAATCTTTAACTATATGATCGTGTCTTGGTCTTTTTAGAACACAAGCATTTAGTTCGGAAATTTTTTTATTTTTTGCCTCAGCTAATAATTTAATATTTTTTTTAACACCATTATCTATATCCATTAAATTTTTTGGAAGATTAGATCCTATTACAATTTTTTCCATATAAGTATCTGGAGCTGATAACAATCCACCTTTTTCAGAAATAGCCAGAACAGAGAAAGCGTTAGGTTGTCCATTTGCAGTAAATTTCGTACCTTCTAAGGGATCAACAGCAATATCAAATTTAGGACCATTTAAAGTCCCAAGTTTCTCTCCAATATATAACATTGGAGCTTCATCCATCTCTCCCTCTCCAATAACAACAGTTCCTTCCATGTTAATTTTATTTAACTCTCTACGCATAGGATCAACGGCTCCCTTATCAGCTCCAATTTTATCATTTTTACCAATAAATTTTGAAGCACCTATTGCTGCTTTCTCAGTTACTTTTGTAAATAGATTAAGAAATTTTTTATCAATTGACATTTAAATATTATCAATTCTAATAAGTTTTGGTTTTTTTCTTATATAATTTCTTTTAGCGACTTGATTTAGTATTCTATTTAGAGATTTATTTTTTGACTTGTGTGTAATTATAATTATTGATGAAATCTTTTTATTTATATTAGGGTTTTGGACCAGTCTTTTAATAGAAACTTTATTTTTTGAGAAAATATTTGTAATATTTGATAAAACTCCTGGCTTATCTGTTACTTCAAACCTAAGGTAAGCTGAAAAATATCGTTCTTCAATACTCTCAAATATAATTTTTTTTCTCTTCTTTCTGGATAATGAAAATGGAAATTTAATATTACCTCTTAATATTGAGGAAATATCTGATATTAATGCTGAAGTAGTTGCCGCTGGACCTGCGCCCTCCCCTTGAATAACACTTTCACCCACAGGATAACCATCAATTATTACAGCATTTAAAACACCATCTATACTTGCAACATGAGAATCTTTTTTGATTAAAGTGGGATGAACTCTTTGATAATATTTATTGTTAAAAAACTCAGAAAATCCTAAAAGTTTTATTTTGTATCCTAATTTATTTGCATTAATTATATCGATTTTATCTATATCTTTTATTCCCTCGACATAAACCTTATCATTTAAAAAAGAGTTAAAACATAAAGATGACAAAATTTTTAATTTTGATGAAACATCGGATCCATTTAAGTCTGCGGAAGGATTGCTCTCAGCATACCCGAGTTTTTTAGCTGTTAATAAAACTTCTTCAAAATTTTTATTTTCTTTATCCATTGATGAAAGAATGTAATTTGATGTACCATTAAAAATACCGTAAATTTTTGATATTTTGTTAGCTATAAGACCTTCTTTCAAAGATCTAATGATTGGAACACCACCACAAACAGAAGCTTCGAATTCTAAATTAACTTTATTATCCTCAGCGATTTTGGATAATTGGTCGCCATATTTTGCTATTAAAGCTTTATTAGCTGTTACTACGTTTTTTTTATTTTTAAGAGCAGAGAATACTAATTTTTTTGCAGCACCCTCTGATCCACCTATTAACTCAATTATCAAGTCGACATCTTTAAGTTTTGTAGCATCAAGATAGTTATTTAACCACTGGTTTTTTTTTATTCTTAAATTTCTTTTTTTCTTTTTATTTTTTGCTGAAACATACTTAACAATAGGCAAGCAGTTATTTTTTTCAGTAAGAATTTTTTTGTTATCATTAAGATATTTGAATAAATAACTTCCTATATTTCCTAAACCTACTATAGCTATATTTAATTTTCTCATATTAATTTGATTGTCTTTTTGTAATATCTGGGAATTCTTTATTTTTTCCTTTTTTAAGTAAATATTTGGATATTTCATCAATACTACATTTTTCTAATATTGTACAAATATCAGCAACATCAATTTTATTTTTATTCACATTTTTAATAGATAATTCTTTAATTTTAGAATTGTTTTTTTTTTCATTTATTTTGGTGCTTATTATAGTTTTATTATCATCTGTATCTTTTTTAGAAATATATTTTTTTTTGTTAGCTTTTTTTTTAATTTTTTCTTTAATTTTAGTAATTTCATTATTTGATAATGTTTTTAATCTTTTATTATTATCTGCTTTAGATGTAATTGATATGCTTTTTGGACCTTTAGGATTATCACGCAAATTCAATTCAACAAGATCTAAATTTTTCTTCATTTTTTTATCTAAAATCTTTACTTCAATTGTAAGATTTTCCTCAAAAAATTGTTCTGCCTCAGCTTTATTAATACATACGTGATCCCCGCAAATTAAAACTGTTTTTGGTTTATTGCAGCTTACTAATAATAAAAGAACACTAATTATAAATTTAAATTTCATCTTAAACCTAGATGTTCTGGGAATTTAAATAGAAGATTCATGTTCTGTATGGCTTGGCCTGATGCACCTTTAACTAAATTATCTATTGCTGAAAATATAATAAATTTATTTTTAAATCTAGTTTCACATATGGAAATCTCACATTTATTTGTATTAAGTACATTGCCAGATCCTATAGAAGTATTGGAATTTAGTATTTTTATAAATTTATTTTTTTTGTAAAAATCTATTAATGATTTTCTTAACGAATTTACAGATACATTATTTTTAGTCTTTACATAAATTGCAGTTAAAATTCCTCTAAAAGTGGGTAGTAGATGAGGATTAAAACTAAACTTTACTTTTTTTTTTGTAAACTTCAATAATTGCTCATCTATTTCACAAATATGTCTATGATTCTTAGTATTGTAAGCAAAGACTGAATTATATAAATTCTTGTGCTTAAACTTTTTTTCTAAACCTTTGCCAGCTCCAGAAAAACCAGATTTAGAATCAATAGTAATATCGTCCAACTTTATCAATTTTTTTTTAATTATTGGTATTAATGGAATTTGAATAGATGTTGGATAACAGCCAGGATTTGAAATAATTCTATATTTATTTATATCTTTTTTTGTAAGCTCAGGAATTGAATATAAAGATAATTTTATCAATTTTTTAGCTTTATGTTTAATTTTATAGTTTTTGAAATAAGTAGTGTGATTTCTAATTCTAAAGTCTGCTGATAAATCAATAAACTTCAAATGTGGATTTTTAAAATATTTATTTATAATTAATTTTTGCGCCTCACCATTCGGTAAAGATAAAAAAATCAAATCTAAATTTTCCCAATTTATATTTTTAGTTAACGTAATTCTGGGTAATTTTTTTTTTATTCTTTTATCAAAAAAACTTATTTTTTTTCCTAAATTCTTAGTAGCACATAAATACTTAATACTTACTTTTGGATGTTTAGAAAGTAATAAAATTAGATCTAAACCAGTATACCCAGTGGCACCGATTACAGCTACATTTATTTTGTTTTTCATAGACATTAAGTCTTATATCATCGTCTTTAATAATAGTTAAATTTAATTGATTATCTTTTCGAGAATTGAAAGCTTCTTCTGGCTTTTCTATGACCATACTTTTTACGCTCTACAACTCGAGAGTCTCTGGTGGTCAGTTTATCTTTTTTTAAATTCTTCTTTAAATTTTCATCGTGAGATATCAATGCTTTTGAAATTCCTAAAATAATAGCTCCAGCTTGACCAGAAAGTCCGCCACCTTTTACAGAGCATTTGACATCATAATTTGATGCAACTTCCGAGATTTCAAGTGGCCTAGTTACGATAATTTGGTGTACAGGTCTTTTAAAATATTCATTCATTTTTAATCCATTTACATGAATATTTCCTGAACCTTTTTTAACCCAAACTTTAGCTATTGATCTTTTTCTTCTTCCTGTTGCGTATTTACTATCTTTAAAGTTAAGTTTAATTTTTTTTAATTGGTTAGATATTTGACTAGGATTTTCCATTACTTAACAATATTTTTCTTATTTAATTTTTCAAAATCTATAATCTTAGGTTGCTGAACTTCGTGAGGATGGTTTTCACCATTATAGATTTTTAACTTAGTAAGTTGTTTTTTTGCCAATGGTCCCCCTGGTAACATTCTTTTTACAGCTAATTTAAGTATTTCCTCTGTTTTATTTTTTTCTTTTAAAAAAGATGGTGACGACACTTTTATTCCACCTGGATGTCCTGTATGTTTAAAATATTTTTTATTTAAAAATTTTTTTCCAGTAAATTTAATCTTATCGATATTAGTAACAACAACAAAATCTCCATTATCAATATGTGGATTATACGTAGGTTTATTTTTTCCTCTTAAAACTCTAGATATAAAAGCGGCGAGTCTACCAACTGCAGCGTTTTGAGCATTTATTATATACCAATCTTGTTTTATATCTTTCTTTTTTATAAATGGTGTCATGATAATGGGCGATAGATACAAAGAATGTCTATTAATGTCAATTTATTTAGTTTTAAAATAATATAGGTTTAATGCGCTTAAAACGAATAACACGCTAGTAATTTGATGAGCTGAAGCTAAATAGATATTCAGGCCACTAATAAGAGTAAAAATTCCTAGTAGAACTTGTAATATTAAAAGAAACATTAAGATTGCTAGCGGTTTATATAAATTAAACTTTTTATTTTTATAAATTAAAGCTGTCAAAATCAAAATATATAAAATCAAGAAATAAGCTAAATTACGATGATAAAACTGAACTAAAGAGTGATTGTCAAAACTTAGCAATTCTTTTTCAATTAAATCATTGGGTATAAAAGTATTACCCATCATTGGCCAAGTTTGATAAATTTTACCTGCATCTAAACCAGATACAAAAGCGCCAATTATAATTTGCAGAAAAATTAATAAAATTAAAAAAATATATGGAAAATTGCTGTATGAAAATTTAAAAAATGGTTTAAATGTTTTCGAAAAAAAATTAAGAATTAACCAAAATAATGATGATATTATCAAAATAGCGATAGATAAATGGAGAGATAACCGGTAATGGCTTACAGTCACGTCGTTAATTAAACCACTTTTAACCATTAACCAACCTACAATCCCCTGAATTAAAATTAAAAAAAAAATAAGTGAACAAATTTTTAAATATTTTTGATTAATTTTTTTGGTTAAAATGAAAAATATTAAAGGTACTATAAAAAAAATACCAATTAGTCTTGCTAAAATTCTATGAAAATACTCCCAATAGAATATGAATTTAAATTGGTCAATATTCATATCAAAATTCATTATTTTATATTGGGGTATCTGCTTATATTGCTCAAAGTAATTTTCCCATGACTCATTATTAAGTGGAGGAATAATTCCTTTAAACAATTCCCATTTAGTAATCGAAAGTCCAGAATCAGTTAGTCTTGTTAATCCGCCTACAATAATTATCAAAAAAACCATTAATAATGACGTAATCAACCAATATAAAAATAATTTATTTATTTTTTTCTCGTTCTTGTACATGATCTATAATATATATTTAAATTATTACTCTTTAAATTTTATATTGTCGCTATGGTCAATAAAAACATACTTATTATAAGAAAAAAATTAGATAAATTAGATGACAATTTATTAACAATATTAAAAAAGAGAGAAAAGCTTGTTGATTTAGTTATTAAAAATAAAAAATATAAAAAAGATATAATTGATAGAAAAAGGATTTCAAAAATACTTAAAAATATTGCTAAAAAATCAAAACAAAGAAAAATTGATCATAAAGTAACACAAAAAGTATGGAAAAATATGATCAAAGCTTTTATTGATTATGAATATAGAAATTTTAAAAAGAAATAGCTATTTACTGTGTGGTGGAAGTTTTTTTTCTACAAAATATTCGTGTTTTCTCGTATTTGGATTATATTTTTTTAACTTTAATTTATCTTTAGCTTTTTCTCCCTTAGTAGGTTTTTTTGCATAGTAAATAAATTTACTATCTGGATTACTTTCAGGAACCATTCGAACTTTAAGATGAGATTTTTTTGCCATAATTTTTAATCTGTTTTATCTTATCCAATATTTTTTTGCTTTTTGACTTAAGATTATTTTTATAATAATCAGCTTTTAAACTATGAATGTTATAACCGTCAAGTTTATTAACATCAGAATCTATTAAATTTTTAACACCCAAGATCGTCAATCCTTTATTTTTAAGTAAAAACTTAATCATTTTAAGAATTTCTAACTGTTTAGATGTGTAATATCTTCTATTGTTAATTTTTTTTGGTTTAACTATTTTAAACTCTTTTTCCCAATATCTTAAAACATAATTTTGAGGTTTTTCTGTTTCTCGATTTATTAAATTCAATATTTTTGAAACCTCAGATATGTTATAAAGTTTATTCATATAAATTGTTCAATTTACTAGTAATTTTTTTTGAGGGTTTAAAATTAATTGTTTTTCTTGAAGAAATTAAATATTCTTCCTTAGTTTTAGGATTGCGCCCTATTCGCTTTTTTTTATTTATTAAATCGAAAGAGCCAACATTTTTTAAATTTAAGTTTCCACTTATTATTTCTTTAATAAATATTTCTAATAAATCATTAATTATTTTTTCACAAAATCTAAATGAATAACCTGTTTTGATTTTTAAAACTTTTATTATGTCGATCTTTTTCAAAGTTTCTTTAAACACTTTTGGAATGTTTTAAGTTTTTTCTTATTTGAGACATTAAATCCCCTTTAATAATTTTATAGCATAAATCAATTGAATGATAAAAACCTATCGAGTCAATCCCGCCATGACTTTTGACAACTGGTCCGTTTAATCCTAAGAAAATTGCACCATTATATTTTCTAGGATCTAATTTGTCTTTAAATTTTTTTAATGAAAAATAAGAAAAAAGAATTGATATTTTAGTAATAAAATTTTCTGTTAATGTAGTTTTTAAATTATTTGTAATAAATTTTGCAGTTCCTTCAGCAGTCTTCAAAGCAATATTACCAGTAAAACCGTCCGTGATAATGACGTTTGACTCTCCGCTCATAATATTATTTCCCTCAATATAGCCGTTATAAATAAAGTTCTCATCACTTGATAGTTCTCTCAATCTTTTTGAAGCAGATTTTAACATCTCTGTTCCTTTAATTTCTTCTGAACCCACATTTAAAAGTGAAACTTTTGGTTTATCTAAAGGGAATAAAGATTTATAAAGTGCGGAACCTAATTCAGCAAAATCTACTAAATTTTGATCGTTACATTCTATATTTGCTCCTAAATCTAAAACAACATTCATTCCATGCTGGTTCGGCCATAAACCTGCTAAAGCTGGTTTGCTTACATCGTTCATCATTTTTAATATCATTCTGGAAATTACCAACAACACTCCGGTGTTCCCTGCTGATAAACTTATATCAGATTTTCCCTCAAGTTGATGTTGTATACAATTCCACATACTTGTATTTTTTGAATTTTTAACAGCTGTCATTGGTGTTTCTTCATCTGACACGACAGTATTAGAATTAAATATATTAATTAGATCTGTTTTTAAGTCTAATTTTTCCTTGATTATTTCTTCTTTTCCAAAAATATTTAATACAAAATCATCGGCTTTTTTATATTTTTCTAAAAAGATCTTTATTCCTTCGATAGTTTTATCAGGTGAATTGTCGCCACCCATTGCATCAATAGCAATAGAAATTTTTTTAGACATAAATAAAAAATTAAATATCTAGAATTTTTTTTCCGTTGTAATACCCAGATTTAAGATCTATATGGTGTGATAATTTATATTCACCACTTTTTTTATCCTCTACAATATTGACTGAAGTAAGCTTATGGTGAGATCTTCTCATTTTTTTTTTAGAAATAGATGTTTTTCTTTTAGGTACAGCCATAAATTAAAACTTATAATTTTTAACCTCTTCTAACACAGAATTTGGTGATTTATCAAAACAAAATTCATAAAAATTATTTAAATATTCAACAAATTTGTTACTTTTTTCAATATTATCTTTAAGATTTATGAAATATTTAGTAATTAAATTTTTATTAACTGTAAATATTGAGTCATTTTCACTTAATTTTAAAAGAATATCATAAAAGATTTTATTCAAATCTTTCATTTTTTTATTTACTGATACATCTCCAAAACCCGATTCTCTTAAGTTATTTTCAATAAAAAAAAATAAAGCATTGTAGGTAACTTGATCAGGTTTTTTCCCTTTATTTTTTAAAATAAAAAGGATAATTGAATAATGTAAAAACATCAAATATATGCGAGATTCAAATGTATCTTCAAAATTTAATTTCTTATAAAAGTAAATATTACGAGACAAATTTAATAATGTGTTGTAAAAATCAGGATTATGTTTTTTCGTATTAAAAATCATTTACAGATCTATTTTATAGTTTTATTTTTAATTTTACCAGCGTGTCAATTTCAACAACCTTATAAAAACCATGGTATCATTTACCTTGAAAACAGAGCAAAAAAAATTGTTGAAAATAAGTCAAACAAAAATGATGTTATAAAGATTATCGGACAACCTCATACTAAATCTCTTGATAATGATGAAGAGTGGTTTTATTTTGAAAGAATTTTCACAAAAGGTGAATATCATAAACTAGGTAGAAATTTGTTAAAAACTAATAATGTTTTAATAGTGGAATTTGATAAGTTTGGAGTTTTAAAAAGTAAAGTTTTTTTGAATAAAGATGATTTAAAAAAAGTTGAGTTTTCCAAAGAAATTACCGAAAATAATTTATCGCAGAAAAGTTTTGTGCAAAAATTACTTACAAGCATCAAAGAAAAAATGTATGCAAATAAAAAGTAATAGAGCTAGTGGGCAATTACAGCCAACAGTAATAAAGCGACTATATTAGTTATTTTAATCATTGGGTTTACCGCTGGGCCAGCTGTATCTTTATAAGGGTCTCCTACCGTATCACCAGTTACTGCTGATTTATGTGCTTCGGATCCTTTTCCCCCAAAGTTTCCATCTTCTATATATTTTTTTGCATTATCCCAAGCGCCACCACCCGCTGTCATTGATACTGCTACAAACAATCCTGTAATAATTACGCCTAGCAACATCGCTCCAAGTGAGGATAAAGCTGCTTCCATTCCTCCAATTTGCAATATTATAAAGTATAAAACTACAGGAGATAAAACAGGAAGTAATGATGGAATAATCATTTCTTTTATTGCTGCTTTAGTTAATAAATCTACCAACCTTCCATAATCAGGCTTTCTTTTACCTTTCATAATACCTGGTATTTTTTTAAACTGTCTTCTAACTTCTATAACAACTGAACCGCCAGCTCTACCGACAGCTTGCATTCCCATAGAACCAAATAAATAAGGTAACATTCCTCCAATTAAAAGCCCAGCAACTACAAATGGATTTGATAAATCAAAAGTTACAGTAACACCCTCTAAAGCAGAGCCTTTTACAGTTGAAAAGTATTTTATATCTTCTGTGTAGGCAGCAAATAAAACCAATGCCCCTAATCCAGCTGAGCCTATTGCGTAACCTTTAGTTACAGCTTTAGTTGTGTTTCCTACCGCGTCAAGTGCATCTGTAGTTTTTCTTACATTTTTAGGTAACTTAGACATCTCTGCTATTCCTCCTGCATTATCTGTAACTGGTCCGTAAGCATCTAACGCCACTACCATTCCAGTCAAAGCTAACATTGCAGTTACCGCTATTGCGATTCCGTATAAGCCAGCCAAACTATTTGTATATAATATTCCAGCAACAATTATTAATGCCGGAATAGCGGTCGCCTCCATAGAAATTGCTAATCCCTGAATAACATTTGTTCCATGTCCTGTGGTTGAAGACTGAGCAACTGACTTGACTGGTCTGTAATTTGTACCAGTGTAATATTCAGTAATCCAAATTAATAACCCTGTAATTATAAAACCAACTACTCCACAAATATATAAGTCCATTCCATCAAAATTTTTTCCACTGTTTGAATAAGAATTACTTAGCCCAACAACGGAGTCAGTAACTGGATATAAAATTAATAGTGATGTAACTGCAGTAACAATAAATCCTTTATATAAGGCTCCCATTATATTTTTGCTCTTTCCTAGTTTAACAAACCACGTGCCTACAATTGATGTAAGTATACAAGCACCTCCTATAGCTAAAGGATAGATCATTAAATTATAATCTGAAGGAAAAAAAATTGAAGATAAAACCATTGTTGCTACAATTGTAACAGCGTAAGTTTCAAATAAATCTGCTGCCATCCCAGCACAATCACCTACGTTATCACCTACATTATCTGCAATAACTGCAGGGTTTCTAGGATCATCCTCGGGTATTCCTGCTTCAACTTTTCCAACTAAATCTGCACCTACATCGGCACCTTTGGTAAAAATTCCTCCACCTAATCTCGCAAAAATTGAGATTAGAGATGCTCCAAAGCCAAGAGCTACCAACGCATTAATGATTTCTCTATTATCAACTTTTAGATTAATTAAAACTATATAATAAAAAGTAATTGCTAATAAAGCTAAACCAGCAACTAACAAACCTGTGATTGCACCAGATTTAAAAGCTATTGTTAATCCGGATTGAAGACTTTGTCTTGCTGCTTCAGCTGTTCGCACATTGGCTTTTACTGAAATCAACATACCTACATATCCAGCAACA
>MDSZ01266550.1_pt1 | contig 12723 bp, 15 predicted proteins | sample 811201 | NCBI WGS metagenome assembly MDSZ01 (sample SAMN05326647, study PRJNA326480) | marine metagenome | isolation source: seawater | place: Indian Ocean: North | collected 2010
ATTCCGCCATTCGCCCTTAATTGTTTAATATTTAATTAAATAGTATAAGAACTAAAATTATATTAAAACCAAAAAATGTTTAACTCTCTTTACAAAAAATGTTTAATTTTAGCTGCTCATAAAAGTTCTAAATATTACTTAGCTTTAGTTTCATTTATTGAAAGTTCCTTTTTCCCAATTCCACCCGATGTAATGGTAATACCAATGGTAATTTCAAAAAAAAAAGATTTCATTAAAATATTTCTAATTGCTACAGTTTTCTCTGTTCTAGGAGGTGTATTAGGATATTTCATAGGTGCCTTTTTTTTTGATTTAGCAATGCAAATAATGAATTTTTACTCTTACGAAGATAAATTAATTAATTTAAAAAATAATTTAATATCAAGTGAAGGTTTTTACGCTTGGCTTGGAATTCTCTTTTTAGCAGGTTTTACTCCTCTTCCCTATAAAGTTTTCACTATAGCTAGTGGCTTAATTGGATTTGATATACTTGTTTTTATTTTAATAAGCTTAATTTCTCGAGGATTACGTTTTTTTATAGTATCTTTCTTGTCTTATAAATTTGGAGATCTATTTACTAATTTTATGATCAATTACGGCTCCAAATGGTTTACGATATTAGGAATATTAATAGTTTTAGTAGGATTTATTATTTATTTGATATTTTAATTTATGTACAATCTTAAAATAAGGACATATTTCAATTTAGTTTTTTTTATAAGTGTAATTTCATTAACCTCAGCATATTTTATAGAATACATTCTTGGCTACCAGCCTTGTAATCTCTGCTTAATAGAAAGAATTCCTTATGGATTAAGTGTTTTAGTAATAATAATTAATATTACATTTAATAAAATTGAGAAAATTTTGGTCTTAACATTAATTCTCATCTTTGTTTTTTCCTTAATGGTTTCAATTTACCACTTAGGAATTGAGCAAGAAATATTTGAAGAATCGTCTATTTGTGGAGTAAAAAATGCAAATGAAATTCTTTCAAAGGAGGAATTATTGAGGCAATTAAATAAAAAAATTGTTAGTTGTAAAGATGTGACATTTAGAATTTTTGGGTTTTCATTAACCACTATTAATATACTTATAAGTTTATTTATATTATTTATATCGACTAAAATATTAAAAAAAATATGAAAAGTTCAAAAGCTAAAATAGAAGAATTTATAAGAGTAGATCACGCTGGTGAACGTGGTGCTGTAAAAATATACGAAGGACAATTATTGGCTCTAAATACTATCATAAAAGATGATGATTTAAAAAAAACAATAGAAGAAATGAAAATTCATGAAACAGAACATTGTGATTTTTTTGAAAAAGAAATTAAAAAAAGAAATATTAAACCTACAAAATTTCTTCCTCTATGGGATCTTATGGGTGTTGGACTTGGTTTTGGTTCAACTATTCTAGGAAAAAAAGCAGCAATGTTATGTACAGCATCTGTTGAAGAAGTTATTGATGAACATTATCAAAATCAAATTGATCAATTAGGTTCAGACGAAAAAGATTTAAGGAAAAAAATTATAAAATTTAGAGAAGATGAATTACATCATAAAGATATAGCTTATGAAAAAGGAGCAACCAAAAAAGGTTTTTATTCAATAATGGATAAAATTATTAAAACTGGCTCAAAGTTAGCAATTAATATTTCTGAAAAAATTTAAGTCTTAAGCTTCTAATTCAACGTCCCAATAAAGGTAATCCATCCAACTTTTGTGTAAATAGTTTGGGGGAAAGTTTTTTCCGTTACGGTGCAAATCTTCAGTAGAAGGTTGATAAGGATACTGGCTAAGACTCATTCCTGAAATCCTCAATAACTTACCACCTTTTTTAACATTACAAGCAGAACAAGCAGTCACAACGTTATTCCAATTGGTTTCACCACCCTTGGATCTAGGCAGCAAGTGATCAAAAGTAAGTTCTTCTCTACTACCACAATATTGGCAAGAAAATTTATCTCTTAAAAAAACATTAAATCTTGTAAAACTTGGTTTTGACTGTGGAACAATATAATCTTTAAGGGCTATAACACTAGGTAACTGCATATTAAATGATGGACTTCTAACAATTCTATCGTAATTACTTACAATAATAACTCTATCCAAAAAAACTGATTTGACTGTATCTTGCCATGACCACAAGGACAAAGGATAATAGCTCAATGGCCTGTAATCTGCATTTAAAACTAATGCAGGACATTTTTCTAATGAAACATCATGATCAAGAAAATTTTTCATTATCAAACTTTAACTTAAAAAATATTTTTTTCAATAATTAGCAAGAACTAAATTTATTTTTAATATAATTTAATGCTATACTTGAAGCTTCAATAGGAATATTATGGTCGCAGTTTTTTATCAAGTGAGTTCGAATGTCTATATTATTTCTGATAAAAAAATCTTTTGCTTCTAACATAAAGCTGGGATGAACTACTTGATCTAACTCACCATGAATCAATAAAGTTTCAGTGGATGAACTTTTTCTTAATTTTAGATCCTGTTGATTTATTATTTTACCCGAAAAACCGACTACACAACAGTATTCTTGATCGCAAGTCAAACCAAGATTAATGGACATCATGCAGCCTTGGCTAAAGCCAGATAAACATATCTGCTTATTTTCAAGATTATATTTATTTTTTACCTCATCAATAAATTGCTTTAATTTTTTTTCAGCCTTCATGCTTTGCTCTAAAATATATTCTGGATCATCTTTTGTTAAATCAAACCATTGGTAACCTGATGGATTAATTGAACAAGATTCATGACCATTTGGACAGATAAAAACTGTATTTGGCAAATGACGCTTCCAATTGTATGTTAACATACTTATATCTTTTCCATCTCCCCCGTAACCATGTAGTAAAATAACTGCATTTTGGATCTTATTATGTTCCTCTGGTTTTAAGATAATTGAGTCTAGGCAAAATGTCATAGTATAGGAATTATGTTTTTTTATTTTTAAAACACCCTACAATACATATATGGTTTCTGGAATATTTGTAAAAATTTTATCAATAACTTTATTGCTCGCTGTAGGGGTAGTTCTAATTCTTGGTATCGGTACTTTATTCAAAGGAGGTGATACCAGTAAAAAATACTCTAATAAGTTAATGCAATTAAGAGTTTTATTACAATTTGTGGCAATAATAGCTTTAGTATGCTTTGCATATTTTTTTAAAAACTAATTGTAACTACTTAACCAGTCTATAAATTTTTTATCCTGAAAATCGATAGATCCAATAATTCTTGCAAACTCTTCTCCATTTTTAGTAAACAAAATCGACGTAGGTATACCTCTTAGACTAAATGTTTTTGCTAAAGTTATAGGGGAGTCAAAATATAGATTTAAATTTTTAATATCCAGCTCTTCAAAAAAATTTGAGGCTTCTTTAATATTATCTTTGCCCACATTAATAGGAAATATTTTTAAATTATCTAACTTTTTATTTAAAACTAATAAATCCAAAGATGGCATTTCCTCCTTACATGGCGCACACCAGGTTGCCCAAAAATTCAATAAAATCAAATTTCCTCTAAAATCATTTAGACTTAATTGATTATTTTTATCATCCTGAAAGCTTAAATTATCATATTTTTTTAGCTCTTTATTGATAATTAGATTCTTTATATCCGAAATCTCACTTGCATATAAATTTGATGTTAAAAAAGTAAATATTATTAAAAATCTCATTTTAAATAGGTATAATTAACTACCATGACAAAAAATAAAAACAACCAGGCAATATGGGGCAATAGAATTAAAAAAAACACATCTTCCATTTTTCAAAAGGTTGGTAATTCAATTGATATCGATAAAAGACTTTATAAAGAAGATATTGAAGGGTCAATTGCACATGTTGAAATGCTTTTTAAACAAAAAATCATTTCATTTCAAATTAAGAATAAAATTATCTTTGGATTAAATAAGATAGAGAAAGAAATATTAAATAAAAAATTTGAGTTTAGCAGAAAATATGAAGATATTCATATTAATATTGAAAAAAGGCTTTTCCAGTTAATTGGCGAAGAGGCAGGATATATTCACACAGCAAGATCAAGAAATGATCAGGTTATCACTGATTTTAAAATTTGGATCAAATCCTCAACAAAAAAAATTAATGACGCTATCGATAAGATTATCAGAAGTATCTTAAAATTAGCTGAAAAAAATGTAGAAACTATAATGCCAGGGTTTACTCATCTTAAAAATGCACAAGCCATTTCTTTCGCTCATTATTTAATGGCCTATATTGAAATGTTTAATAGAGACAAGAAAAGATTTAATAACAATTTTGATAATTTGAATGAAAATCCTTTGGGTGTAGCTGCCTTAACTGGAACTTCATTTAATATTGATAGAAACTATACAACTAAAAAACTCGGTTTTAAAAAACCAACTAATAACTCTATCGATACAGTTTCGGACAGGGATTTTGTTTTAGATTTTTTATATAGTGTTTCTGTTTGCTCTATGCACATTTCTAGAATTTCTGAAGATCTTATTATATGGAACTCAGATGGATTTAATCTAATAAAATTATCAGACAAAATAGTCACTGGCTCATCTATAATGCCTCAAAAAAAAAATCCTGATTTACTGGAATACTTGAGAGGTAAAACTGGAAGTACTTATGGAAATCTTTTTTCTATGCTAACAATTTTAAAAGGTTTACCCTTATCTTATTTTAAGGATCTTCAAGATGATAAAGAAATCATTTTTAAATCTAATGATACTTTATTGAATTGTCTAAAAATATTTGACGAAATTTTGAAAAATATTAGTCCAAATAAGGAAAGAATGCTCGAACTAGCAACGTCTGGATATATAACATCAACTGACTTAGCAGATTATTTAGTGCAAAATCATTCAATGTCATTTAGGAAAGCATATCAAAAAACAGCCTTAATAGTAAATTACGCTGAAAGAAAAAAAATAAAACTTGAGGATTTAACTCTTGAAGAGTTAAAAGATATTGTGCCAAAACTAACAAATGATGTTTTAAAGGTGTTTAATTTGAAAAATTCTGTTAATTCTAAAAAATCATTTGGAGGAACGTCTTTTGATAATATTAAAAAAATGATAATCAAATATAAAAAACAGCTATGATTAAAAATATTATTTTTGCTTTGATTTTGTGTTGCGCACTATTTTCTTGTGGGAAAAAAGGGGATCCTGTTTATAAGGTATCAAAAAAAAATTATCTAACGTACACAATTCATTTTAATAAGTCTTAATGAAATATATAAATAACAAACTAAGGATCGAAAAAATCAGTGTGGAAAGTGTTGCTAAAAAATATGGGACACCAACTTATTGTTATTCCTATAAACAATTAAAAGAGAACATTCATGATTTTAAAAAAAGTTTCAAATCATTTTCTCCTTTGATATGTTTTGCCGTTAAATCCAATACTAACTTAAATTTAATAAGAGAAATCAAAAAATTTGGTTTGGGAGCCGATGTTGTATCAAAAGGTGAGCTTTTAATGGCTTTAAAAGCAGGGATAAACCCAAAAAAAATTGTCTTTTCTGGAGTTGGAAAAACAACCAATGAAATAAGTTTTGCTATTGAAAAGAAAATATTATTAATAAATGCTGAGTCTTTCAGCGAAGTAAAAGAAATAGATCGAATTGCAAAATTAAAAAAAAAAAAAGTACAAATAGGTTTAAGATTAAATCCTAATACAGATGCAAAAACATTGAGTCAAATTTCTACTGGAAAAAAAGAAAATAAATTTGGTGTTGATAATAAGACTTTCTTAAATATTTTAGATTATTGTAAAAATTCAAATAACTTAGAGCTAAAGTGCCTTAGTGTTCACATTGGTAGTCAAATTTTAGATCACAAACCTTATATGAAAATGTTAAAAGTCATAAGTTTTTTAATAAAAAAAGTTAATTATAAATTTGAATATATTGACCTAGGTGGCGGTATGGGAATTTCCTATGACAACAATAATAAAAGACTTAATTATAGAAAATACAACTCATTGATTAAAAAATTTTTGAAAATTCATCAATCAAAAATAATCTTTGAACCAGGAAGATCTATAATTGGTAATACAGGTATTTTACTATCAAGAGTTACTTATATTAAGAACAGTGGTAAAAAAAGTTTTATTATTTTAGATGCAGCTATGAATGATTTAATGAGACCAGCATTATATGGCGCAACGCATAAAATATTACCATCAATTAAAAAAAATAAAAATTCTAAAAAAATTCATGAGTTTGTGGGGCCAATTTGTGAAAGCACTGATAAGTTTTGTACATTAAATAAATTTCAGAAAATAAAGGAAAAAGATCTAGTAGTTATATGTGATGTAGGTGCCTATGGAATGACTTTAAGCTCAAATTACAACTTAAGAACAAAACCCATAGAATTATTAATTTCAGGAGCAAAAATTAAAGTTATTAAAAAAAGACAAAAATATAATGAATTAATTTAGCTTTTGATGAAAAATGATTAGAAACTTAATTTTTTCAATTTTCTTTTTTACAGGTATTATAATTATTTCATTAATTTTTTTACCCTCATTTTTTTTACCAAGAAGTGTTGTTTTATTAGGAGGAAAAATTATGGGTTATTGGACTGGTTTTTGTATAAAATTTTTTCTATCAACAAAAATTATTATCAAAGGCAAAGAAAATTTAATTAAAAATGAAAAATTTTTTATTGCCGCCTCGCATCAATCAATGTTTGAAACATTTTACTTACAAACTTTATTTAATTCCCCCATATTTATTCTTAAAAAGGAGTTACTTTCAATACCAGTATTTGGATGGTATTTAAAAAAAATTGGATCAATTTCAATTAAGCGCGATAAAGTTACTAAAGACAATTTGGGATTTCTTGAAGATATCCGTTTTATAACTAACAATTCAAAACGTCCTATAATAATTTTTCCGCAAGGAACCAGAGTTTTACCAAATGAAAGACCACCATTTAAAAAAGGTGTTTCAAGGATTTACGAAGAATTGCAAATATCATGTCAACCAGTTGCAATTAATTCTGGTTTTGTTTGGCCGAAGAAGGGACTCAAACAAAGCAAAAAAACTATTACTATTTCAGTTTTAAGTTCAATACCAACTGGTCTTTCTAAAGAGGAATTTGTAAAAACTTTAGAAAATAATATTTATAAAGAACTTGATTTATTAAACTAACCTTTCATTGGCATTACAACAAAAATACTATCAAAATCTCCAGGATCTTTAATTAAAGCTGGAGAGCCAGTATCATTAAAATAGATTTCAATTTTGTCTCCATCAAGTTGAGATGCCACATCAATTAGATATCTTGAATTAAAACTTATTTCCAAATCATGATTAAATTTTGCAGGTAATGTTTCTTTACCATCTCCACTATTTGTGTTGTTTACAGATAGATTTAAAGCATCTTTTGTCAAACCAAACTTAACTCCATCTTTTTTATCAAGTGATACAGAGGCAACTCTATCAACAGAGTCTAAAAATAATTTTAAATCAATTTCTAGTTTTTTTTGATTATTTTTTGGAATAACTTGAATATAATTTGGAAATTTTCCATCAATCAGTTTTGAAATCAAAATACTATTATTTAATTCAAACTTTATTTTTGACTTTATATTGGAAATTTTAACATCGCCATCATAATTATCTAATAGTGAACATAATTGAAAAATAGTTTTTTTTGGTAAAATTATTGGATCAAAATCTATTTTTTTTTCTAATCTTATTTTAGAAATAGACATTCTATGACTGTCAGTTGCTACTGCTGTTAAATATTTTTTATCATCAACTTCAGTTTGGTGAAAATAAATCCCGCTTAAATAATGTCTTGTTTCATCGTTTGAAACAGAAAATTTGCACTTATTCAATAATTTTAAGAGTTGTTTAGATTTTATTGAAAATTGGTTTTGATTAAAATCCTCGTCAGTGAGCGGAAATTCACTTGCGCTTATACAATTTAAATTAAAAATAGATTTTTCAGATTCTAAATGAAGCTTGCTCTTATCATTTAACGTCAAATTAATTTTTTTTCCTGAGGAAAACTTTCTCACTATATCATACATAATTGATGATGTTGTCGTTGTTTTTCCCTCTTCTACTACCTCAATGTTGTCAATCTTGTGAATAAATATTAAATCTAAATCGGTAGCAGTAATAACAAGTTTAGATTTTTGAGCGTCCAATAAAATATTTGATAAAATTTGAAGAGTGCTTCTTTTTTCAATTACTCCCTGACAATAATTTAGAGCTTGTTGTAAATCTTGTTGATTAACGTTAAACTTCATTTTCTCTATTATTATATAATATTTGATTTTTTAATTTATTAATATTTTCAATCATTTCTGAATTATTTTCTTTTAGTTTTTCAATAGTTTTAACGGAATGTATTATTGTTGTATGATCTCTATTTGAAAATTCACGTCCAATTTCTGGTAGCGACTTAGAGGTTAACATTTTAGCAAGATATATGGCTATTTGTCTTGGCCTAACTAAATATCTTGATCTACGAGATGAAAGCATCTCGTTTTTACTAATTTTATAAAATTTACACACTAATGTTTGAATTAAATCAATTGTAACTTTATTCTCCGTCAGATTTAATAGATCTTTTAAAATAACTTTTACCTCAGATAAATTTGGTGCTTTATTATAAATTCTTGAAAAGGATGATATCCTGTTTATAGCCCCAACTAATTCTCTCACACTAGCTGTAATTTCATGGCTAATAAAATCTTGTATGTCTTTTGAAATTTTAATTTGATCTGAATATAAGTTACTCAAATCTCTAGTTTTGTTCTCTACAATTTTTTTTCTGAGTTCATAATCAGGCTTTTGAATATCAATTACTAAACCACCAGAAAATCTAGATTTAATTCTTTCCTGTATCCTTGGTAATTTATTAGGTGCTCTATCAGCAGAAATGATAATTTGAGACTCTTTATCTAACAATGCATTGAATGTGTGAAAAAATTCCTCCTGCATTGCCTCCTTACCATTCATAAATTGGATATCATCAATCAACAAAACATCTGTATTTCTAAAAAATTCTTTAAATTTTACCATATCATTTGACTTAATTGACTTTACAAATTGGTACATAAAACGCTCAGCAGAGATAAACATAATTTTATGGTTTTTTTTTAATTCGAGCCCAATAGAATTCAAGAGATGCGTTTTCCCCATACCTACACCACCATAAATATATAAGGGATTATAATGTGAAATTTTTTCAGATACCTTAATTGATGCTTCAAATGCTAACTTGTTACTTGCACCTGTTATAAAATTATCAAATCTTTTATTAGGGTCTATTCTATTATATTGAAGGTATGAATCTTTAATAAATGAAATATTTTGATCTATATTTTCAATTATTTTTTTTGCTTTTTCTTTTTTTTCAAAATCTGAATTTTTCTCATCAATCTTAAATTCAATTCGAATTATGTTTTTTTTATAATTTTTTATAACTTGTAGTATTTGATCTAAATATCTAGATGTAATCCAATCTCTAATGAATCTTGTTGGCACCGATAATAATAAATAATTGTTAAATTCTTCAACAAAATCTATCTTCTTTAGCCAGCTTTCATATATATCAGCACCTAATTTTCCTTTTATATCTGATTGAACTAAATTCCAGTCTAAATTTTCTGACTTTGAAACTTCAGAATTTTTATTTATTGTAGAATTATTCATAACTTATGGGGAAGCTTCAGTTAGAACCATAATCAGACAAATGCAACAAATAATTACAAATAAACAAAAAAAAATAAAATCTATGATTGTGTAAAAATTAATAATTTAAAAAAAACTTTGACAATAATTTTTTTTATGTATTAAAAAAAAAAAATAAAATTTTGAATTTAAGGTTTAAAAATAAAATTTATAATTGAAAAGAGTTAAACCTAAATTTACTAAATCTAAATGTTGTGAGTAAAAAATTTATAAACATATATAATGCGTATTCTTAAAGTTGAATCAACTAGGGCTATAAAACTAAATTGATGCTATTTTCTTTGTGATCCTTGAAACGTTTCTTGATGCATTTTGTTTTTTAATAACGCCAGTCTTTGCAATTTTCATTAGTTCTGAATTCAACTTAGGTAAGAATTTTAGAGCTTCAGATTTCTTCTTGCTATCGATTAAAATGTTCATTTTTTTTAAAGCATTTTTGTATCTACTTTTTCTAGCTTTATTAACTGTAGTTTGTTTAGAAATTCTTCTTATTCTTTTGATTGCAGATTTTGTATTAGCCATATGCGCAGGGTATAGCTCGAGAATTTATATCGGTCAATAAAATAATTATTCATTTTTGACATTTATTACAAAAAAAAGTTGACCTATTAGAAATAACTTTTTTCTGAATAATTCCCTCACACTTAAATCTTTTACATCTTAATTGATTTCTTTCGTAAACTTTAAATTTTTTTTGAAATCCTCCCACTTTTCCAGATATATTTTTAAAATCCCTAATAGTCGAGCCTCCTTTTTTAATTGCCTCGATAAGAACTTTTTTTGAATTATCTATTAATTTTTTACACTCATTTTTTTTTAATAAACTCGCTTTTCTAAACGGATCAATCTTACTTAAAAACAAAATTTCACTAGCATAAATATTACCAATTCCTGATACGAACTTTTGATCAAGTAAATAATTTTTAATGTTTTTTACTTTACCTCTAAAAAACAAAAAAACATATTTTAAGTCAAATTTTTTGTCAAATGGTTCGGGGCCTAAATGAGCAAATTTTTTTTTCAACAACTTGGAATTTTCAATTATTTGAAAAAATCCAAATCTTCTTGGATCATTATAAATAACTCTTAAATCTTTAAAAATTATTTCTAGATGATTATGTTTTTTCGGTAAAATTGGAGAATTATAAAAACTTGTATTTGTTATTTTATTTTTTTTTTTATTATCAAGTAAATGTATAGTACCAGACATACCAAGATGTAATAAACAAAAGGTTTTATTTGATAAGTGCAAAATCAAATATTTTGAAAATCTTTCAACTTTAGTTATTTTTTGATTTTTCAGAAAGTCTTGAAAGTTGAGTGGAATTTTAAATCTTAAATTTCTATTCCTAACTATTACTTTTTCTACCTTTTTTTGTTTAATCTTTTTATTTAAAGACTGTCTTATAACTTCTACTTCTGGTAATTCTGGCATTTAATACTATATTCTTAAATAATTTTATTTATGCAACAATATCTACAAAACAAAAAAGGACTAGTACAAAATGTTTTTGATCAAGTCTATGATCAATATGACCTAATGAATGATTTTATGTCTTTAGGGATACACCGCCTATGGAAGAAAGATTTGTTAAATATGATGAACCCTTCAACTGATCATAAGCTTATTGATGTGGCTTGTGGCACAGGCGATATAGCTAAACTTTATTTAACTCATTCAAATAAAAACTCTCATGTGACTTGTGTTGATCCAAATATAGGAATGATAAGAAAAGGTGAGGAAAAATTAAAAAAATTCAAAAATTTAAAATGGATTATTGCACCTGCTGAAAAACTTCCTCTGGCTAAAGATTCATTTGATTTTTACACTATTAGTTTTGGTCTTAGAAATACTAAAAATTTAAATAAAGCTTTATCTGAAGCATATAGAGTATTAAAACCAGGAGGTCGTTATCTATGTCTTGAATTTTCAAAAATACAAAACTCTGGACTTAATTTTATTTACAAAAATTATTCTAAGATAATTCCTTCTTTAGGAAAATTAATTGTTGGAGATAAAGAGCCATATGAATATCTTATTAAAAGTATCGAAAATTTTATAAATCAAGATGAATTGATTGATATGATGAATCAAAATGGCTTCAAAAAATGTACTTATAGAAATTTATCAGGTGGAATAGTTTCAATACATAGTGGATGGAAAATCTGATGATAAAAAAAATGATCACTTTGTTTAAATTAGGTAGAAAGGTTGCTAAATCTGACATATTAAATATTACCTCAAAATTTCAAGAACCACCTTTAGCTGTAAAAATTTTATTTAAAATATTGTCTTTTTCTTTAACACCAAAAAAAAATAATAACGCAAATAAAGACGATGGTGAAAGATTATCTGACACATTAGAGTCAATGGGAACAACTTTTATTAAACTTGGCCAATTTCTGGCTACTAGACCAGATATCATTGGTGAAGAGTTTTCAAAGAAATTAGAAAACCTACAAGATAAACTACCCCCATTTTCATTAGCCGAAGCAAAAGAAATAATTAAAAAAGATCTAAGTGAAGATACTTACAATTCAATCATTAATTTTAGTGAACCAATTGCTGCTGCCTCAATAGCACAAGTTCATAAAGCCCAAATTAATGACGATGGGACAATTAAAGATGTGGCTATAAAAATTTTAAGACCCAATATCAAAAAAATTTTTAATGAAGAAATAGATGCGATGATGCTTTTTGCTTTTTTTGTTGAGTCTTTTGTAAAAAAAACAAAAAGGCTTAAATTAGTTGAAGTGGTTTTTTTATTAAAAGAAATTACAAACTTAGAAATGGATCTCAGGTTCGAAGCTGCGGCAGCTAACGAATATTCTGAAAATACAAAGAATGATATTGGTTTTAGGGTTCCCCAAATTTATTGGAATTTTACAAGTGAAAATGTAATGACTTTAGATTGGATTGATGGAATTTCAATAAGAGAAACAGAAGAATTAAAAAAGAAGAATTTTAATACAGAAAAAATTGCAGAAG
>MDSZ01066833.1_pt1 | contig 12722 bp, 7 predicted proteins | sample 811201 | NCBI WGS metagenome assembly MDSZ01 (sample SAMN05326647, study PRJNA326480) | marine metagenome | isolation source: seawater | place: Indian Ocean: North | collected 2010
ACAATAGGAGTATTCATATAAGATATAAAATTCTTATCTAATAATTCAGGCCACATAGAGTGAAACATATTTAATAGTAAACCTTTGATATGAAATCCATCATGATCTTGATCGGTCATAATCATAATTTTACCATACCTTAATGATTTTACATCCTTGTATTTTTTATTACTTTCTAATCCAAGAATTTTTTTGATATTAACTATTTCTTTATTTTCATTTATTTGTTTCGGATTTGCATCACGAACATTTAATACCTTACCCCTTAATGGAAAGACACCATATTTATCTCTTCCAATAACTGATAATCCAGCAATCGCCATAGATTTTGCTGAATCTCCTTCTGTAAGGATAAGAGTACATTGTTCCGATTTTCTAGTTCCTGCCCAATTAGCATCATCTAATTTTGGAATAATAATTTTATTCTTTTTTTTACCATCTGTTTGTTTACAATCTTTATTTTCTTTTTTGGAATTTGCTTCTAAAATTTTATCTATAAGTTCTGTATGTGTAGTTAAACTTTTTAATAATTTCTTACTTAATTCAGGTTTAGAACCAAATTTACTTGGTGTTGTAATTAATTTTTCTTTAGTTTGTGATGAGAATGATGGATTCTCAATTACAGAATTAACATATATTGATAAATATCTTTTGATAATTTTATCAGCAACCTCTTTTTTATGTTTCTTTTTCATAAATTCAGATAAATGATTTGTGATCATTTTTGTCACAAAATCTACATGTGAACCACCTAATGATGTGTGAATACCATTTACAAATGATACTTGTTCGAATGTATCATTATCTGATGTAGATATACTAATTTCCCATCTATCAGATATTTTTTCATGAAGTATATTTTTATTTTCATTAACTGAAAATAATTTAACATAATCATTAAAAGATTTCATTTTGATTAATTCATCATTTAAATAAACCTTAACTGATTTATCAGTTATACCAGAAATATCATAAACTCTACGATTCATTAGATTAATAAGATCTTGTGAATATGAATCTATTCCAAATCTAGAAAAATCTAAATCATAAGAAATACTTGTAAAAGGTTTTCCAGTAAATTTGCTAATTGTAGGTTTATTACATATAGTCATATTTTTCTCCCAAGTTTGAGTATATTTTTTTCCTTCTTTAGAATCAACTGTGATTAAGGTAAATTTATTAGAGAAAATATTCACTAATTTTGCTCCATATCCATTTTTACCACCAACAATTTTCTTTTCATCTTTTTTATAATTTGATGATGTTAAAAGTTCACCAAATATTAATTGAGGTATGTGTATTTTTTCTTTTTGATGAAGTTTACATGATATACCTTCACCATCATTTGTAATAGTAATATTTTTATCAGTAATATTTATTTTTAGATAACTTACTTTCTGAATAGTTTTATCTGTTTCATACATTTGATTTAAACGAACAATTTGATCTCTTGCATTTACAAGAATTTCATTAAAGATATTTAATAATGCTGGAATAACATTTATTTCTTTACTAATTATTTTATTATCATTTAAGACAAAATTATTTTGTAAGATACTTTCTATACCTCCTACATAAGTATCAGGAGTATCATATATATGTTGTCTTAATTCTTTTTTTTCGTATTCTTGTGACATTTTGTATTATTATTAATATTTCTATAAATAACTTTCAAATTTAAAAATATACATATTATTATATGAATGAATTCACATTATTTTTTATACTTACATTAGGATTAATAACATTAGCAAATTATATAAAAAAAAATAAAAATATAGAGTATGTTGTCTCAACATTTGATAATACGAAATATTTAGTAAGAAAGTTACCAGACTCACAAAATGCTGCTAATAAATTAGCAGAATTAAATTCTCATATATTAAAAATTATAGATGCTTGTCAGAAAAAAGATAAAGATAATGTAGAATTATTAAAAGAAAATTATAATACAGATACATTATCTGAAACAGTTCCTGGAAGCAAATACACTAGTTATTCTGTTAATAAAGGAGAAAAAATCTCAATATGTATAAGAAATACCGATAATTCATTCATGGATATGAATACTATATTATTTGTTGCTATACATGAATTAGCACATGTTATGACTATATCAACTGGACATACCGAAGAATTTTGGAAAAATATGAAATTTATATTAGAAGTAGCAGAATCAATCGGTATATATAAACCTATTGATTATCAAAAGTTTCCTGAAACTTATTGTGGAATGGTTATTAATTCTACTCCGTATGATTTTAATAAAGAAAAATAATATATTATTATATATTATAATAATGACTAAAGAAGATGAAATTAAAATATGTAAAGAATTGATGAGCAAGTATAAAGATTTAGATGATAAAAAATATAAAAGAAATGACGGAACATTTAATTCTACTAAAAAAAATATGATTTTAGACATTATTACTGAAAAATCCGATAAAGATAAATTTAATTTATTTTTAGAAATGTATCAAAAAAGAAAAGGTGTAAAAAAAACACCTACGAAAAAAACTCCTACTTCTAAAAAAACTCCTACGAAGAAAAAAACAAAACCTGTAAAAGAAGAAGAAGTTAAAAAAGAAGAAGAAGTTAAAAAAGAAGAACCTAAAGTTAAACAATTTTTACCTGACCCTAAATATGATATAAAAGAAGAATTAATAGAATCCGAATATGATGAAGATAAATCCGATATTATAGGTAATATTAAAGAAGGAGACAAAGAATTTTGTCAAATTAATTATCAATCAGATCAAGAAGAATACAATGTTATAAATTTAGATGATCCAAACATACCACAAAATATTAACATTAAGAATGGTGATACGAATTTTATAGTACTAAAAAAAATTCTGGACGCATTTACGCAGAAAGCTGTATCTGTAGAAGAAATTTTTGCATATTATGAAACAAATAAAAATATACATCCTATTGGGTTTAATTATAAAAATAGTCCTATAAATAATAATGATTTAAATTTTAAAAGATTTATTGATATAAATTCCCTTTGTAATATTGACTCAATTGATAAATCCTTTGTAAATGATGAAGGTGAACCTATACTTAATGATTTTGATAATAAATATGATAAACTATTTAGTAATAACTACAATATAAACTATCCTAAGAACAATACTATATATTTTAGGTTTTTAAGTAATGTATTAACCAGATGTAATGAATCATCTGAAGATAAATTATTTGATTTAGATGAAGCATACTCGGAAGAAGTTGATAATGAAGATATTTTTATTCGTAAACTGTTTTTTGGTTTTATAAAAAAATATTTCCCAAAACTAAAAAATGATATGAGATATTTAACATACTATAACTGTAAAGAATTAGATATGTATCGTAAATCAAATTCTGATATTGTAAGATCAGAAATATACAACTTAAATAAAATAAATAAAGATTTATTTGATATATATAATAAATTATCAGAATCAGAATCAGAATCAGAATATAATAAATGCAATATATTTGATGTTAAAATTTTAAAACTTTCTAATTCATTTGATGTTAACAATAGAATGAATATAATTAAATTATTTAATAATTTACACTGTACAAATGATATTCACTTTATGCAATTAGTATTAGCAAAAAATACAAACAATAAATACTATAAAGTAAACAAAGAATTATTAAAATCAAGAACAAATATTATTGGAATTATAACACTAGATATGATAAAAAAATGGTACAAAGGTCATGTAATTAAATATGAAATTAGTTATGAAAAATTATATATAGAAAATTCAGTTATTTTTAAAATATACATAGAAGAATTAAATTGTTCTGATAGAAAAAATAAATATATAACACTTGTCATTAATATTGATGGAAAAGCAGAATGTATTATTGATTGTAATATAAATAAAAGTGATATCCAAATAATATTAGATAAATGTAATAAACTCCTTACAGAAATAAATGATAATGTAAAATATTCTGAAAAAAAACTACCAATAACATATTTTGAGAATAAATTTATAAAAAATATTTCAGAAACAAAATTAGATTATTTTAATTGTGAACTTCATATATCATTATTAATAAATAAAACTACATTTATACCATTTGATTTAGATAGACTTAAAAAATACATAAATTATTACAATCATTTTTTTAGAGTAAATGTTGTTAATTATGATAGAAATACCATTAAATTAATATATAAACTAGTTGATGATTACACATCACAATCAAATATTAAGAATATTATTACAAAGTTAAAAGATCCAGATGAAGATAATTTAAATGATGATGATACTGTAGAAATTCTTAAGAGTACATTTAATTTTAATGAACCTAAAGCAAGAAAATTATTAGATGATTGGAAAGAATTATTTAAAATAAAAGAAAGTGAAGGTATTAATTTATTTAAAAAACGTAAAGATGAATTAGGTGTTATGATAAAAATTAGTTCATTTGGTAAAAATATAAAATACACAATAGAAAATGCGTATAATTATAAACAATATGAAAATATAGTATATCTTTTAGAAACTTTAACATATAAATATAAGAATGAAGATTATGAAACCTATGAAAAACCTGTATCTAATGAAAGTATTACTAAAATAGGTACTGATGAAAATATAAGTGATACAGATGATGAAGATGATGATGAAGATGAATTATCAGATTTTGAGTATGATAGTTCAGGTGGAGCTAAAAATAAATATAAGATCTTTTTGGATAAATTACAAAAATATAATCCTGAAGTTTTTAATAAAAATAATTACACAAAATTTTGTCAAAGTGCTTATAGACAACCACTTATAGTTACTGAAGATGAATTAAAAAGAATAAATAATGTTGATGATGATGGATTTGTTGGTAATAAAAGTGATCCTGTTATGGGAAAAGTTAAAATAAAAGAATATTCAGGTAAAAATTCATATACAAATATAATAAAAGCATCTGATATAAAAAATTTTGGTGATAAAAAATATAGTACATATGATGGAAAAGAATTATATTTTATATTACCTAAATTTTATGATTCTAAATATGAATTACCTGTCCAAGAAAAACTAATTTATAATAGTTTTATAGCAAAATTAAAAAAAGAGAAATTGATTGATGAACAAATAAAAGATAAAATAAAAGAAGAATTTCATTGTGATGATAAATTAGCAGAAGAAATCTTACAACAATATAAACCTTATAAAGATATTGATTATCATAGACACATACTTTATGATAGTAGAGAAAAAGAAAAAAATACTGGTGATATAAAACAAAGATATATTTTATTTAGAACAGATAAAACTAATGTATTTTGGCCTAAAAATAAAATGACTCAAAAATGGATGGGAGTTCATGATAAATCACAAAAATCTAACTTTGGTTTTAATTCACCTTGTGCAAAAAAATATCCAAACAAAAAAGATTCGGGTGAAAATGATCCAGAAGGATTTTATAATTCCGGTGATGAACATCATAGGAATAAAATTTTAGAAGAATTAGGTGTACCAGTAGATAAACCAGTAGATAAATCAGGAGATACATCAGGGGAAAAAAGTGAATCAAAAATAAAAAAAGAAAAAATACCTGAAATAAATAAATTCATTAGTTTAGGGAAAGTCTTCCCATTAAATCCTCCACGAATAGATGATAAAACAGATTTTATGATATATTCTTATGGTAGTTTAAAAGAAGAATTAAATACATTATTTAATCAAAAAGAAAAAAAAGTTAGAGATAAAAATGGTAGTGAAAGTTTTATTAGAATGGGTATTGATGTAAATACATATCAAAAACCTGAAATGTCAAATTATATTGATGCATATACAAAATGTTTATATCCTGATGGTAAAAAAGAATTCCCTAGTATTAAAATGAATAAACCAGATAAAGGTAATATTACTAGTGAAGATATGTTAAAAATTCTAATAAACCACATTACAGATGATGATCATGGTTTAAAAAGATATTTAGAATTAGGAGATTCTAATATATCACAACTATTTAAAAAAGATATTAATGAAGAAGATATCAAAGATTTTAATCAAAATTTTATATATTTAAGAAATCAAATAAAAAAATTAGATATTAATGATAATCATATAGAAGAAAATATTAGTAGAAATGTAATCGAAAATATAGAATATATATTTTTAGTTAATCTTTATATTTCTAGAAAAAGATACTTATATTATATAAAAGATTATTATCAAGGATTTAGAGATGATATTTATATAAATCCTTTAATAGATTCATACAATAAATCAATAGAAAATAATATTATAATTATTGTATTTGAGAATGAAAATGGTAATATATACATAAAAAATCAATTATTTAATTATAATGATTATGATTATGATTATGGAAATAAAAATCTTCTATTTATTTATTTAGAAGATAATCATTATGAACCTATTATTTATAGTCCACAAGTCAGCGGGGATTTTAAAGATAAGATATATTACAATGATATATTAAAAAATCATAAATTTAATGAAAAATATGATTCTAAACAAAGAGATGTAGAACTATTTAAAGAAAACTCCAAAGAAACATTTTATTGTGATTACATAATAGATGATAAATTTATAGAAGGTATTGAAAAAATATACATTAATTCTAGTAATAAAATATCACATATTATTACAAATCAAGGATATATATTACCTTATTTAAGTAATATATCTACATATAGTGATTTACAATTCGTATATAATTTAAAACCATCAAGTGATATATCATTTAACGATTATTTAAAGGTTTTAGATAAAATGAATTTTGATTATGGTGATAGAACCCCTAATGATTCAGATGATAGAACTCCTAATGATTCAGATGATAGAACCCCTAATGATTGTTTGATAAACAATAAAGATTTTTTTGACAATTATAAGATAAAAGGTATATCAGTAATAAATATGAATGGTAAAGAAATAATAAGTGATATAATTTTAGAGAATAATTCTTATATACCATTAAATAAAAAAGATGAATATGTTGACGATTTACCATACAAAATTATATCAAATGAAAATATGTATGAAGTAGATGTAAATATACAATTAGTAGATTTTAAAACAAATGATATATTAAATGAAAATAAAGATAATGAAGATACTATTAATGAATTAAATTTTAATAAAACACTTTATTACTATTTAAAAGATACTGAAGATGAAAATGAAGAAAAAAATGTATATTATATATTTATTAATGGTGGAGCAAGATTTATAAAAAAAGATATCACTTATGAGTTTATTGTTAATAAAAATGAAAGAATTGGTTCACATTTATTCCTTCATAACTTATTTCCAGATATGAAATCAGAATTAAAAGCAACTGTTAGTGAATTAATATTAAAAGATGATGGTGATGAAAATGATCAGTATTATGAAGTATATCTTAAAATAATGAAACTAAATTATATTGCATATCTGTTAAATTCTCAGGAAATAGTAGAAGATAAAAGAGATAATGTATTTAATTATATATTAAAAATTATAGATGATAGTTTATTTACAAATATTAGTGATTATAGTGATAATAAAATAAGATATATTTCTAAATTTATAGATTTATTGTTGTGTTATAAAGATGATCATTTTAAATTTTTAGAAGATGGTATAGAAGAAAAAATAGATTTAAATTCACTAGAGAAGAATATAAATTCTTATGAACTATTCTTTGATAGTAAAGATTACAATAATGGTATATTAGAAATGGAATATAATAAAGATTATATTACTGGTGATTTATTTAATAAACAAAGCAAACACAAACCAATAATAAGTTTAATGAAAAATATACCTAATTTTGTAAAAAAATACTATAAAGATTCTGATATAGAAATACCTTTTGGTAATTCAGATATAGATAATATTAGATATTGGTTAGATGATGGAACAACTAAAGAAAACATTGTTGATAAAATTAGAGAAAGATATATATCATATTTTGAGGAAAATGATACAAAAAATTTAAATAAAATAAAGAAATATGTCTCTATAAACGATAAAGATGAGTTTTTAGATAGTATAGAAAAAGATAATTATACGTTAACTCCTACTGATTTATTTGTTATTAGTGATACATTAGAAGATATTAATTTTATTTTAATTACAAATAAATATAGTGATAAATATCAAGAAATTATCATAAATCCTAAAAAAATAGATATACCAACTATGGTATTATATCACTATAATGATGGAGAAGATAAAAGTAAATATCGTTTAGGTATTATAAAAGTAAATGATAAATATACAAATACTATTCGTGAATTACAAGAGTTTAAATAATAATATCTTTTTTATATATATATTATGGATTATTATTCCAAAGTTACACCTATGTATTTATTAAAAAATTATATTTCAAATGATCCAATCATAGATTATTTTGAAATACAAAATATTCATTCACCTAATTATATAAAAGATAAAAATAATTTTTTTTACAATTATATTTTGTTACATACTACAAAATATAAAAATGCATTTTTTGATAATATTAAGAAAAAGATAAATGAAATAATGCCTGATATAGAAGTACATAAATATCTGGATGAAAATTCTTCTGCTAAATTAATAGTTTCTGATTATCCTGTCCTAATAAAACCAAAATTAATTAATAAAAAATATAATATTATAGTTTCAGTTGATTTAATTATGAAAAAATATTTATTTAAAAAAATATTTTATGATTTAGAAAATATAAATATAAATTCTATAGAAGATAATTATTATATTATTTTAAATATTATTCCACAAGTTGTATCATTTAAAGCAGATATTAAAACATTAATTACTAATGAAATAATAAAATATAATGAATGTGAATTATATGTATTTAATAGTGCTTTAAAACAATATAATATACATAGAGATAATATTGGATTTATATGTACTAAAGGATACAAATATAAAGATAAGTTATTAGATAAAAAAAAATATATAGGAGTAGTTAAATATGATGGAGATATAAAAAATTTGGTAATAAATTCTTTAGAATGGTTAAAAAGATTAAAATCAAATTCATATAGAATTATAAATGAACCTGAATGTATAGAACTTTATCCTAATATGAATTATAAAAATACTGAATATCAAAATGAGAAAAAAAAATTAGCAAAAAGAATAAAAGAAATAACATTAGTTTGGAAAATAACATATAATGAAAGATGTTCATTAATAAAAAATAATATCAAAACATGGGATAATCCATATTTACTAAGAAATCTTTATGATTTTAAAGATACTAATATTAGACATATACAAGAAAACATTATACATATAAATACTCAAAATGATATAACTATTATGCCTAGAATATTATCGAATTATAATAAATCATTTATAGAACCTTCTAAAAATGAATACATTTTAGATATAGAATCACTTTTAAATTTAGAAGAAAAAACATCATATTTTACCGATATTATATCAGAAGATAAAGCAACAATATGTATTATTGGTAGCATCCATATGCAAAACAACAAAATGGTTAGTTTTAAAGATTATACAATAAATAATTTATCTTTATCAGAAGAAAAGAATATAGTATGTAATTGGTTAAATACATTAAAATCAAATGATAATGGTTTTATAAAAATATATCATTGGGGTAATGCTGAAAAAGTTTACATTAATTATCTTAGAAATAAATATCTAGATATAATTTGGCCAAAAATATTACTTCTTGATATATTAGAAGTATTTAAAAAAGAACCAATTATTATAAAAAATTGTTTTAATTTTTCACTAAAAACTATTGGAAAACAAATGTTTTATCATAATATGATAAAAAATTCATGGTCAGAAACAGACTCTGGATTAGATGCTTCTATAAGATTTAAGCAAATATGTGAAATAAATAAAGATAAAAAAATACCTTTAAAAAGGTATAATGAAATATCTGATATCATAAATTATAATAAAATAGATTGTCTGGTTTTAAAAGATATTATACAATATTTAAGAAATAGATATCTCACCCAAACTGAATAATCTAATTTTATCTAAATTTTAGTTCCATTATATTATCAATTATGAAATCAGGATTATTAGATTTTAATTTATCTTCACTTTCAGCACCAGATAAAACACCTACTGTCATACACCCTACATTTTTCCCTTCTAATATATCTGCTAGTGAATCACCTATTTTTACAATTGATTTAGGATCATTTATATTATTTCTTCTCATTAATTCTTTTATCATATGTGGATATGGACGACCTCTAGAAACTTCTTCTGAAGAAATATAATCATCTATATTTTCATGTAAATTAAATTTATCAATTAATAATTTCTGAATATCTTTATTATATCCTGTATTTAAACATATTTTTATATCTTGATCTCTTAGTGCATTAAAAAATGATGGAATATTATTATTTATTAATGTTACATTAGGATTTTCTGTATATTCTTTTTTAAGAAAATAATTAAACTCAGAATCTAAATTCCTTTTGACTACTTCAGGACTATTCATTCTCTCTTTATCTACAAAATAATTTATAACTTCCCTTTTACTACATCCATGAAAATCATTAATTTCTTCTCTTTTCATTCTAGGATTTATTAATTTTACAGTATTGTAAAGTGCCTTATAAACAATACCATTCTCCTGAATGATTGTTCCTGCCATATCACATACTATCATCTTAACTGAATTTTTACAGAACATTTATAAATAATAAATTATTATTTTTAAATATTAATAATCATTCATATTTTGTATTATTTTTTATTATTTTTTTTATTTTTATTATTTCTATATATTTTTTTGCCAATTTAACTTTATCTGTTTGTTTTGGATATAACCTTACACCTATTTCACATGTTTTTTCCATACATATATAAAGCATTTAAAAAAATATTATTAATATATGTAAATGGAATCTTGGTCTTGGGAAGAATTTACTAACAGTACTATAAATAATACAGATATTTTAAATACTAATGTTTGTGAAGAAGTAACGAACCATTGGTTATATTTTATATTTAGTGGTTATTTATTACCTCTTGTATCACCTAGAGTAAGAGATTGGTTTAAAGAAACATTAAATTCTCTAAAAACTAGTTCATTTGGTGGTAAATTTGTAACATTAACAGAATTTGGTTTTAATAAAATTCAGGATATAGAAGATAATAAAGAAATGAAAGAATATATCAGAAGATTATGTAAAGAAAAAAATCCTAATTTATTTTATTCAGAAGAATCATTAGATATTTTAGCAAAATTGTTTTCAGGTGATGAAAAAAATAATGGTATTGCTCAAACTTGGAAAAAATTAAATAAAACTATAGAATTAGGAACGCATGGTGTGAAAGTAAATCGTCCTTAGATTTGGTATCATTGAGAATATATTTTTTGAGGAAAATTAAAGGTCACATTTAATTCTCTAAAATTTAATCCAGATGGATTATTAATATCTATTTTTCCATTTACATTTATAACCATATAGTGTTCTTGTCTATCATTTAATGTTAAGTGTGCTATAATATATTTTTTTGTATTTGATATTTTTTGTAATGGATCGTCTAAAAATATTGCACCATCTGTAACTACTAAATCATTATAAATATCCCATGATGAAAAATCTATACCTATTGCATCTACTTTACCTATAGGATTACCATCTGTTAATCCTATTGTTAACCAAGAATCATATTTTGTATCAGGTAAATAATTTATTAACAACGGATTAATACCTCCAATATCAGCACCTTGGTGGTTAGGTAATTGATAAGCAGATGGTATTATCATATTATTTTCTTGATCACCATAAATTGCATATATATTACTATTAGGATTCTTCATCTCTAAAGATAACTCGTATACAGTATATCCTTCTATATTTTGATTATTATAATGAATTATCTCTGAATGAGGACAAACATATTCATAATTACATTCTACTTTCTGACAAATACATATATTGTGAACTTTATGTAAATCATAATCATATAAACACCTTGTGTATTGTAAACAATCTGTAAGATGTGTAATCTTACCTTGACAAGTATTAGTACAATCTATATTTTCTCCTCTTGTTTGTCTATTAATACAATTATCACATATATTTAATTGGGAATTAGTAGTAGTAAAAAAAAATAATGAAAATAATTTATAAAATAGGTTCATTTATAATATATATATATTATTAATAATTACAATTAAATTTGATTTTGTCATTGGAAATATACAAACCACTATCAAAGCACCTTGGCATATCTATAAAATGTCATCAGATACTTTCTTTATCCCAAACGAAAACATAGATTTCAGATATGAAGATATTCCCAATGCACTATCAGTAAAACTTTTGGAAGTGGATTGGAAATTATATAAGTTTCTTCTAGAAAAATACGCAGAATACAGAAAACCAGAAGATGTTTTAAAATGCCATCCAGACTTTGTAGATCCAATTACAGCAAAGATTAATAACAATGCAGAAATTCATGGTTGGTATTCATCTCATCTTCAGTGTTTATCTTATCTTGCAGGAGATTTAACTCACGAAGCAAAAGTGAAAGCAAAAAAATATAATTCAGATCATCATTGGTATGGAAAGAATATATCAATACCAGATAAAGAAGCAACTGAAATTCTTCATCTAATGCTTTCTTTTGGAGCAAATGTTAATATTCCTAATTATTATGAAAAAACCATTTTCGATACAATAAATCTAAAAGATACATTAACATCTAGAGAAAACAACAAACTATTTAGAA
>MDSZ01168945.1_pt1 | contig 12720 bp, 10 predicted proteins | sample 811201 | NCBI WGS metagenome assembly MDSZ01 (sample SAMN05326647, study PRJNA326480) | marine metagenome | isolation source: seawater | place: Indian Ocean: North | collected 2010
ACCGCATCAAGTAGAATTAGAAAATTGGGTTGGCAGTATTGAGGAGGTACCAAAATTATTGGAAGGATCTGTAGAGAATAGAGTAGTTGTTAGAACCGGTCCAGAAGACATAATTATTGGTTCTGGAGGTCGAGGCGGTATTGTAAAAGGAGGTAATCCCAGAATGTCAATGGGAGGCACTGGTGATTTGTTAGCCGGCTGTATAGGAGGATTGTTAGCACTAGGAATTTCTCCCTGGGGGGCAGCAAGACTTGGTACTTATCTTATGAGAATCTCAGGGGAAGTTGCAGGTAAAGAAATAGGACCAGGCCTTGTTGCTGAAGACATACCTCTATATCTTTCTAGGATGCTCAAATAACAGGTTCTTCTCCATCAATGAGTGGTGGCAAACCTTTTTTCTTTCGAACATAATCGGTATAGTTCCCATAATATTTTGTTACAATACCATCTTGTAATTCCCATATTTGGTTCACTACTTGATCAAGGAACCATCTATCATGACTTACGGTAACTATTGCTCCCTCATAATCAATTAATGCTTCTTCAAGAGTTTCTTTTGCATCCATGTCGAGGTGATTTGTAGGTTCATCTAACAGCAATAGGTTGTTTTCTTCCAGTAAAAGTTTCAACAAAGCAATTCTTGCTCTTTCTCCGCCAGATAATTTACCAAGTGGTGTAGAAACTTGATCTTTAGAAAACTGAAATCGCCCCAAAGCCGCTCTGATGTCTCCATATTGCATATCAGGCCGCAAAAATTCAACTTGTTCAACAGGATTTAGCTTAAAATCAAGAGTTCGATGGTCTTGATGATAATATCCAATAATTGCACCAGGAGCAAGATCTCTTTCTCCAGAATCTATTTCTTCATCTCCTGTAATCAACTTTAGTAGTGTAGTTTTACCCTGTCCATTCCCGCCTACAATTCCGATTCGATTTCCCTTTTGGATTTCTAGGTTTTGATTATCAAGTATTGGTCTGGTTAAACCTTCAAATGTTTTCGTTGCTCCTTTTAATTCAATGATGTCATTGCTGCTCTTATCGGCTGCCTCAAGCCTAAATCTCAAACCCTTTCTTGATTTTGGTTTTCTTGCTTTAAGTGCTTTCAACTCTTGTTGTAGACGTTGTATCATTTTATGTTTAGCAGAGATTGATTTATCATATTTGTTTGCGGATTTCATTGAACGCAAGGCTGATTGTGTACTGGAAATTTTCTTTTCAGTATTTGTAATTCTATCATCTAAAGCTAATAGGAAATTTTCTTTTTGCTTTAGATATTGTGAATAGTTTCCTTTGTAATTCCAATTTCTTAAATTATCAATTTCAACAACTCGTGTACACACTTGATCTAGAAAATATCGATCATGGGATACAATCATCTGAGCACCTTTGAAATCATTAATGAAATCTTCTAGCCATTCAGTAGTTTGAATATCTAAATGGTTTGTTGGTTCATCCAAAAATATAACATCTACTCCTGATAAACCAACAAGCTGTCTTGCCAAAGCAAGTTTTGCGCGCTCTCCTCCACTTAATTGGCTAACTTTCATTTCCATAGGATGCTTGTCTAGGCCTAATTTTTCTAAGATTGCTTTTGCAATTCCTGCTACATTACTACCTCCAGATTCCCCTAGCATTTGTTGTAATTCTGAATAACGATCCATTACAGGTTGCCAGTTTCCTTCATAGAAGGTAGGGTCAGTCATTTTCTCTTCAATCGATGCAATTTCCTCTTCTAATTCTTGAAATTGTCTTCCTTTACGTGACAGTTCTTCTTCAATCGTCGAATCATCTTCAATATCACGTATTTGTGTTAGATAAGCTATTCTCAGCCCCGGTGCAAATTCGATTTCCCCTACATCTTGCTTTTGTTCTGAAATAGTATTCAGTAGAGTTGTTTTACCAGCTCCATTGTGACCAACAATACCTATTCTATCTCCTTCGTTTACAATGAGATTTATATCTTCTAGTACAGTTACTGGACCAAAGGCTCTGTCAACACCTTCGACATGAATGAGTTCTCTGGTCATAATTGAAGGCGAGTTGCACACATTCATCAACCAACCGGTTGAATCGCACTTACCAAGTAGTAACAAAGATTAGATTATCCAAACTCATCTTTGCAATTTGTTTAATAACCTAGCATTAAATTTAGAAGTTAATGAATAAGCCATTGCGGGAGGTTATTTTGGGAAGTTTATCACTCCTAAAAATTGCTGAAAAACCTCTTGGTATAGGTTTGGTAATTGGTTTGGTTGGAGGTTTTACAAATTCTTACATCCTTGGCATCTCTCTATGGATTTCACTAGTAATAGGGTCTATACTAGGAGTTGTGGTTTGTTTAATCGGAAGCCCCGCAATGAAATCTGAGTTAAAGGCTAGAAGAATTGCAGAGGCCGATCGTAGGAATGCAATGATTAAGAAAGCGAGAGTCGCTTCAGCCTTTACAGCATTTGAATAATCAAAGTTGTTTAATTGCATCTTCATGCAGAGTTAATAGATTTCGTAATTTCACCTTAAGAGATGGAGTCATTAAATCATTGTCAACACTCCATTCTTCTGGATCTAAGATGATGTTACGAGCAACTTCATACCCTTTCCACTTTGGTGCTAACATATTGTTTTCTTTCAAATGTGATAACAACCAAGACTTAACAGATTCATCATTACACATTTCTGTGTCATCTGAAGGAACAGAAACTCCGGCAGAACTAGCAGCATCTCTTAGTGCAGATTTAGCTGGATGTACAATTAAGAATGTATTTTTCATGTTGCGACCATCTAAAACACACTGTTCTACTAATGGACTTAATTTTAGATTCTCTTCTAAAGGCGCAGGAGAAACATATTTTCCATTCTCTAGTTTAAATTGGCTCTTTACACGACCGGTGATTGACAAATAACCATCAACCATTTTACCTAGGTCTCCTGTTCTAAATCCTCCATCTTCAGTCATTACTTCTGCAGTTGCTTCTGGTAAATTCCAGTATCCTTGCATGACGTTAGGGCCATAAACTACAATCTCACCTTCATCAGGTCTATCGGGATCATCCCACGCGTCTGTATCAATTTCTACACGTACTCCATTTGCAGGCATACCTACAGTATTCAATCGTGACAAACCTTTGCCCATCCATCCGTTTGCAGATACTAGTGGACTTGTTTCAGTAAGCCCATATCCTTCATAGCAGTTGAAACCTACTTTTTGTACAAATGAAGCAACATCTGGTGAAAGTGCAGCAGCACCTGACATACAGAATCTTATGTTACCTCCAAATCGAGCACGTACTTTTTTCCAGACCAATTTATCCCACAACTTATCAAAGAAACCATTTGGTGCAACGGAATCACATTCAATACCAGCCTTTGCAATTCGTTTTGCGGCAGATTTTTGAGCTTTACCGATGAACATTTTCTTCAATCCAGTTGCACTATCGAATTGACTGTTTACTCGGTCATAGAATTTGTTCCAAACTCTAGGTACTGCAAGTAGTGCAGATGGTTTAATTTCTATACATTCATCTGCAATTTTTGTTAAATCAGAGATAAGGTTGATATGAACTCCCATTCTTATCATCCAATGTAGATCAAAGGTTGAACCAAAACTGTGCGCCCATGGAAGGAATGCTGCATTCTTATCACCAGGATATAACTCAAACACACCTTGGACACAAAGCACATTAGACAAAGTATTCCAGTTAGACAACATTACACCCTTCGGGTTTCCAGTTGTTCCTGATGTGTAAATTAGTGTAGAAAGAGCTTGCCAATCATCAGCGATTTCAGCAAGGTCTTCTGCAGCACGTCCAATTGCTACAAAATCACTCCACATTCGAACTTCAATACCCTCTGGAGGTAACTGGTTTGCCTGTTCATCTCCAAGAAGAATAACTCCTGAAGATGGCCAGGAATTATCGTCTAGTGCGTCACAAAGTTTGTCTAGAACTTCGGTATTTGCTACCACAACCACTTTTGGAGTGGCATCCTCAATAATGAATGACCAATCTTTACCATGTTGATGGGTATACATTGCAGTATATGCTGCCCCTAAAGCATTAGCACCATAAGATACTGCAGCCCATTCTACAGAATTGTCAACAATAATTGCAACACGATCTCCCTTTTCGACACCTATTTCTCTAAATCCTTTGGCAACAGAAGTTGCAAGGTCTCCAAATTCGTTGTATGTTAGGTGTATTCTTTGCATACCAGGTTCAGGAATATATCCTATACAAGGTTCCTCTCCGAATCTTTCTTGAGATACCATTAACATTTGATACAAAGTTCTAGGATCGTCACCTTCAGGTTTCTCCCATTGTCGGTCTGACGGCTGCTTTGGCCAAGCCATTTTTTTAGCGGACATGGGCATGTGTAAGACACTAGAGTTATCAAATCTCTGCCAACAATACATTTTGCACATTTTCTCTCCAATCGGCTCCATTGTTACGATTTGCTAGAGGGGATGCAGGTGATGGGTGCCAACATGTTGTTATCGCCGGGCCATTTTTTCCAAAAGCAGAAATTGCTCTTCTTTCAGCATATTTTCCAACTCCAATTATTCTTTCAATATCCAATATTTTTACAACACTTTTGAGATGTTTGTCACAAACTGTTAGCAGTTTATTTATCGAAGGACCAGTCACATTATCTGGTGTAATATTTTTCCCAGAATCTCCTAGCATTAGTAGTGGGCAATGATTGACAAGGAATACATTTTGATGTATCTTTTCTGGTGTTTTCCAAATATCTTTTAGCAATCCCCACAATCTCGTTCCACTAACTTCCTGTCTTTCAAATTCTAGACCATGAATTGGACGTTTTGGATGCCGTCCTAATGGTTCTGAGTAATTTCCAGTAATTTTAAGGAAATCTTTTGCAATTTGAGTTGCACCGAAAGGAACTCCACATTGAGCCATGCCATAGGGACCAGGGTTCATCCCAAGGAGTAGAGTTTTAGCACCTAAATCTGAATATTGGTGTAAATAGGATTCATGATATTCCCATGCATATTCTAATGGATTGGTTATATATGCAATCTCGGTTTCTTTTATGATTTTTTTATGGAGATTATTGCATGCTTTACTCAATTCTTTAGCTGCAACGATTACCTCCATATGTCTTGGGCGAAGCACTATAACAAAAAACACTCGGCGTCGACGGTGTGTTTACCAACACCGCCTCGTTTGGTTTTTTTCTCCGGTGTAGTTAAATTGTAATCAGTAACGCCGCGTGCTATGGCTCCGAATGTAGGCATCGATGATATGGCATTACATTTCCCTCGGCTCTACATGGATATGCAAGATTTTGCAGAAATGAGAGGTGCTGATTATGGCAAATTGAACAAGGGGTTGGGTTTGGCAGCAATGGCTATACCGGATGTTCATGAAGATACAGCAACTATGGGAGCCAATGCAGTTTGCCGACTAATTGATAGAAATGGGATTAGTCCTAGAGATATAGGTAGAATCTATCTCGGAACAGAATCAGCATTGGATGGTTCAAAACCTACAGCCACTTATATTCTTGATATGCTTACTTCAAGATATGGAGATCGCTTTGGTGTTGATTGTTTTAGAGGATGTGATGTAGTTGATATGACCTTTGCGTGTATTGGCGCAGTAGATGCATTACACAACACTTTGGATTGGGTTGCAAGAGGGGGAGAAGAAGAAGATAGAATGGGTATTGTTGTATTTTCTGATAATGCAAAATATGATCTTGAATCGTCTGGAGAATATACGCAAGGAGCAGGAGGAGGCGCCTTATTAGTAAGGCATAATCCACGCTTGGTTGTAATTCCAGATAGATGGGGAGTTTCTACAACACCTGTTCATGATTTCTTTAAACCAAGAAGAGAGGTTTCAATTCAAAGTGTGATAGATCATGTTTTACAATTGGCAGCCGAAGCAGGTGCAACAATACGTGAAGGAATGGCTGAAGCAATGATAAAACATCTTCCAGAATCTACAGTGCGAAGGTTAGGAATATTTGCGCATGGCGAAGAGAATGTCAAAGTACATAGGGATGAGCCGGTTTTCGATGGTCAATTTTCGAATAGGTGTTATAGAGAAGCAGTTAAACAAGCATTTACACATTTCATGGAAAAATCAGTTTCACAAGGAAGATTCGATCCGGATTTAGATGAAATTATTACCGAACAGTGGGCTAGAATAATTATGCATTTACCTTATGCATTCCAAGCGAAAAGAATGTTTCCAGACGTATTTAGACACGATCGTAAGAATTTAAGTGAGTGGCAAGCTATAATTGAAGAAATTGGGCCTGCTCCAGATAGAGAGGACTTTGATAATGAAAACGATTGGGATAAGGAAATGGATAGTTATCGCAGATTGATTTCAAAAACAGAATCTTTCCGCCAATTCGTTGAAGATAGAATCGAAAAGGGGCAGAGGGCTTCTTCATTAATTGGTAATCAGTATACAGGTTCGATATTCCTTGCCTTGATGTCTACATTTGAAGCAGATTATGAAGAAAATGCCAATTTAGACGGACAGTTGTTTGGTTTATGCGGATATGGCTCAGGTGCTAAAGCCAAAGTATTCGAAGCAGAAGTTCAACCTACATGGAGAGAAATTGCTAGTAGATGGAATTTGTTTGAAAGATTGGAAGGACGTATTGCAATAGATCGTATGACATACGAATCTTTACACAAAGGTTTAGCCAAGGAATCAATCGTATCTCCTAAAGGAGAATTTGCATTAGTAGAAGTTGGCGAAGACGGTGTTGAAGAAGGAATGAGAACTTACGCATGGATTGAAGATTAATCAAACAATGATTGAATTAATATTCACAATCTCAGGAATTTCCATTTTTGCTAATTCAAACCAGTGATTAACATCTTCTATTTTCTTTTGTTTAGAAAATAATTTTGCTCTAGTGCTAACTAAATTCCAAGCACCCTTGGCCCCAATACCAGGTATGGCGGAAAGTTGTTTTTCAGTAATACTATTGAGTTCGAGATTTGTTTCAACTCCTGTAATTGATCTTGCACCATGTCCTGTAATCATAATGTCAGAATATGATTCAAGAGGCGCAAGATAATTCATTCCAACTAGTATTGGATAAGCTCCGATTTGTCTTCCAAATGTGATTCCAGATTTACCATGTATCGCTATGTCACGTGACTGTTGTGAGAGATGTTTGGGCAATCTAATTCTCCCATCATGTGACTCCCACCACACGTCTTTTAGTATCTCTCCAATAGGTAATATCTCTTTCAGGATAGGGCCATCAATATTTTCTCTAACTTCTGTTTTGAAATTTTTAAAGTCGTGTTCATTAATTTCTTGAAAACCATTTCCTTCCACTTGCCTTATGTTGACTCTCCTTACTACCAATCCTTCATTTCTTAAGTCATTAAGTAAATCTAAATTCATCTTATAAGTTGCAGAAGTTTCTCCATTAAGTCCTGCAATAAAATTTAATCCTGGTAATAATTTTGGCAGACCTCTACTTCCTCTTTCCTTACCATATTTGTTTATCAGAGAAATAGCATCTTTTAATTGTTTAGAATTGCAATTTAGCCAATTTGCCTCATGTACATTAGGATCTGCACTTTCAAGGCCAAATGAGAGAACAGCGCCATCTGATAAAGTAGAAATAAGTGTTTTTGTAATTTCTTCAGATTCTTCTATGTGCTCCGCAATGATTGATGGATTAGCATTATCAGTATGTAGAATTTTTAATCGCTCATCTTCTCTTAATCCATGTAATAATTTGGCAATTGGTTCAGGATTTGGCCGTGGATATTCCATCTCCACAACGCCTTCTGCCATATAGGTGAAAGTATCAGTCATTCCTCCCAAACGCACATGTTCAACACCTGTATCATGAGCAATTTTTACTTCTTCAATAATATCTTCAGGTGATCTCCATATTGGGACACCTTTTTTTGGTTCAATGCAAAACTTGCATCCTCTCTTATACCTTACACATCCCTGATAAACTTCAACTTCATATGTTAGTGGTCCATGTAAATCTTGGTTATCGGTTACAGCTTTTGAAGAAGCCCCTGCATGAGCCCATTCAGTCCATTGATTAGATGTTCGACGTTTATGTTTCCATTCTTTTTGTTTTAGATAATGATTAATTGTAGCATCAGTATCCTGTACTGCTAAAAATAGATTTTTTCTAAGTGGATTCCAGCCATTTTGTTTCCAACCTCTTATTGCCCATCCTCCTGCTAATATCGGAGTTTCTCCTGGTATGGATGAAATAATTGTACGAACTTCATTTAGTGAAATTGGAGTACCTCTTAGGTATTTTCCTGGGACAACTGCACCTGCAAGAATTACGACCCCCTCTCTATTATCAAATGAGATAGGATTAATTCTGTGAGAATCAATGGTTCTATATTCATAATCAATACCTAATTTTTCAAATACTCCACAAATATAGCGTATATGGAAACCAACATATGGAGGAACTCCAAATGCCGCAGGCTCGTCTTCATAGCCATCGAGGATTAGCCAGGATTCTTTTCCTGACAGTGTCACTATAACACCTCAATCATTTTTTTGAGGACGCTTTCGCTTCTTCTTTGCATCCTCTTCTTCTTCTCTCAATGCCCGAAGTTCACGTGAAGATTTACCATTTTCATTTTTCCCTCGATTACGGTTGTTATTACCACCAGATGGCTTGGAAACTTCAATCTTTAATTTACGTCCCATCATATCACTTCCATTTAATTCAGAAGCGATTTCATCCCCTTTATTTTCAGGCTTGATTGTAACAAATGCAAATCCTTTTTTCCTACCATTACGATCTTTAATCAATTCTACTATAACAGAATCACATTTTTCTTCAAATAGCGATGAAATATCTTTTTCTTCAGCCTTGAATGGAAGGTTTCCAACGTATAAACGTGCACCTTCATGGGTTTTTCGCTTAGGTTTTTCATCTCTGGGAGCATCTGCATCTCTAACGCCAATTCTTCTTCCATTGACTTTTTGGCCATTCAATTTTTCAATTGCTATGTCAGCCATTTCTTTGGTTTCGAAAGTAACGAATCCAAATCCTTTGAGATTATTTTGATCATCACGCATTAGTGCGAAATCCGTAATACTGCCATGTTCTTCAAACATTTTCTTCAAATCATCTTCACTAGCATCTCTAGATAAACCACCAATGAATAAACGAGATCCTGGAACATATGATTTCCTTCTTTCTCTTCTTCCGCCTCCACCTTCTCCTTCGAAGCGGAAATATTCTCTTTCCCTACCATCTTCTCTGATGTCTTCTGCGATGAATGTAGCTCTACCTGAACTTCCCTTAGAAAACAAATCTTCAGCGGCTTTCCCCCAACGTTTTCCAGATCCATTAAGCGCTGCTTGGCCATGTTCTCCTCCGAAATCATCTGCTAATGCTCGGAATGATTTGTTTCCACATGTGCGACATATAACATTCCAGTCCCCGTTTAACTCGGATTCAAATTCATCACCGCAAGAAGGGCATAATGCCCAAAGGACTCCACAATTTTCGTCACCGCGCATATCAATTCGAATTACATTACCGGCTTCAATTACTTTGGCTCTAATTAAATCACGTCTTCGTAAACCATCTGCTGTGTTATGCAAAAAACGATCAGTAATTTTTGTAACATGAAATTGAGCGTATAAATCATTAGCCATTATCGAACGGTTTTCTTTTCCAATAACTGAAAGTAACATTGCTTCTCCTGACTTTTCATTTAACTTAACAACTTCTCCAATTACGTAATCTCCAACTTCAACTGTGAGCATATTACTATATGTTTCCACAGAAATAGTGCCTTCATTTTCAACAACTATTCCAGTTAATGTTGCTATCAAGTTACCATCATTTTCGGTTGCACCTTTGCCAGGTGTGTTATTTTCAGCAGTCCCGATGACTGTTCCGGGTGTGACAATGCTAGTCATTTTTTCACGCTCATTTTTGAAATCGCCCGTAGGGCGACTGGAATTGTATATGTAAGGCGGGTGACTAATTACTTTTGAACCCCTACCCTCGAGCAATACGCCAGCATCGGAATGGTGTTTTACTCATTTTTGATTTGTGATGCGAATATGTAGCAGGCATTCTAAACTCTCCTTCAAGAATTAATTCACCTTTGGGTAAATGAGTTGCTGCGGCGCTATGCATTATGTGTGATACAGGAGCAATCTCCATTGAAGTATCGATGAAAATCCGGTCCGCGCCATGAATTTGGAATCCCCAAGGCGGATTTGAAATCGCGATGTCTACATCTGGCAAATCGACTTCTCCAACCCTTCCTTCAATTGTCGTTCCTAATTTTTTACACAGTTCAGCGGCTTCTGGATCACATTCTACAAAAATAACTTCGGCACCTAATAGCATTGCACCATATCCTAGTATGCCATTTCCAGCCCCTAAGTCAATCACTGTTTTATCCTTAAGTGGGTCGATTGCGTTTATTTTAGTTAACCATAGTGCTGCTAAATCTCCCTCAGTTTGGTATTGTTCCAAACTTACGTTATTTTGGGGATGTTTAGGTAGTTTGGATAAAGCAATCGCCATTTGGCGAAGTTTCATTTGAATCACCATCTCTGTTGTTGATTGTTATACCCCATTTGTTGCTGTTGCATAGATTGGGCTTGCATTTGTTGGAATTGAAATCTTATTGCCTCAGCTTCCATTCTTAGGCGTAAGATCAGTTGATCACCAGGCTGTTGGCCTCCGCAAAAACGACAAAATCTAGTCCCATCTGCTTGCATTTGGCCACAGTTAGTACAGAATGCCATGTTTCTACCACACTTAGTTGATGTCTTTGAACCCTACGATGCTTAACTCACCATTTGCATGAATACTGGCCATGTTTCAAATCCTTGAGCTAAAGCACGCTCTTGAATTTCTTCGAGTCGACTATCTGTCATCATATCAGAGGGATCTACTCCTGAGTCTAATAATTCTTGAATTAGGTTTCTAAATTCTCTTTCGATTGCGGGAGTATCATCTATTTCTGGCACACCAGTTGGTAAAGGAACACTATCGTCAATTTCAGCCGGTGTATCATCAGTAGCAGAATCTGTAGGTAGAGGAACTTCTTGTTCTTCTACAACAGGGATCATTTCTGATACAAAAGCAGCTTCCATTTCATTAATTTCATCAACCGGTGCTTCTTCAACTATTGGCGTTTGCTCAACTATTGGCACTTCTACTATCGTAGGTTCAGGTTTTGCTAGTCCTACCCCCAGGATTTCAGCTTGTTGTCTAGCTAATTCAGCAGCCTGTTTACGTGGCAGTGAAACAAATGCTTTCCCAATAAGTGCATGTAATGGAAAAGGTAAGTGATATTTGCTTAGATTTTCAAGCGAGGGATGTCTGAAGCACAATATTGATTGCTTTTCAAAGGGTCTCTGATTCGGAATATCGATTGCAAATGGTACAGGTGCAAGTTCGATTGTACTTCTTAACCACCCTTCTTGAGTAACTAATTGTTGCATCCATGGCCCTAAATCAGAGTTTGCAATATTACAAAACATAAATGATGCAGATTTTGGATCGAATCCTTGTTCTTCCAGAAGTGTTGCTTCTGCACGTGGCCGATGGAAAATATTCATCACTGGTTGGCCATGATCAATCATATCTCCATGCAGTTCCATTAGTTTCCTTTCTTTACGTGGGCATAGTAGCAAAACATACATTCTTGCAGCATCATTATCCCATATTTCACCCCAGCGTTCTGCGGCTTCATCATGCAATTGCTGAAAAGTCATGTTCGGGATCATTGCAGTGACACCCATGCTACCACCTGAACCAGCCAGAAACGATTCCCTATTTGGTGATGTGGTATTGACGAACAGCAAATTCTGCTAATAACAGTACTCCACCTGCCGCACCTCTTACTGTATTGTGTGATAATGCATCATAACGAACTATATTTTCTGAAACTTGGATATTCCCTACCACAGTTGCCATTCCAGCGGCTAATCCATTGCCTCCTTCCCACAAATGTTCATCTCTTGAAGGTGTTTTTTCAATTATAATATTCACTTTTTCAGGAGATGATGGGCAATTAACGCCCTCTATGTCAAATAATTTTTTGACTTCTGAAGCAGTTGTATTTTTTGATAATTCAACTTCTACACTAACTAAGTGACCGTCCTTATGGGGTACTCTATTACATGCGGCAGTAATAGGAATGTCTAATTTTAGTAAATGCTTAATTTCAGCACATACTTTTTCTTCTTCTCCTACAATAATTGGATCCAAATTACCAGCAATTGCTTCAGGATTGTTTAATAATTCCCATCCCCCTCCAGACAATGCTTGGCGTGAGTATATTGAAATTGATTTTATTCCAAGAATTGCCAATCCTTTGAGTGGAGTAATTATTGGCACAACAGTACAGTTTGTTGCACAAGCATGCCCCTCATATTCATTAAGCATTTCAGGATTTACTTCAGGAATTACGAGAGGAATACCCGCGACTCTTCTAAATGTACTAGCATTAGAAAATACATGTATTCCTCTAGCTACTAGAGATGGCTCAACAATTGCAGCAACTTGTGAGGGTAATGCAGAGAATACGATGTCAACATCTGGTATATCGCTCATTGAGCAAATCAATATGTCAAAATTTGGTTTAGGGCCATCAATTTTCCAATCCAATTCGCTATGCATTAGACCTACACTAGAAGGAGATCCGGCAATTGCAACCAATTCGAACATTGGGTGATTGGATAGTCTTTGTTGCAATCTTTG
>MDSZ01050860.1_pt1 | contig 12718 bp, 5 predicted proteins | sample 811201 | NCBI WGS metagenome assembly MDSZ01 (sample SAMN05326647, study PRJNA326480) | marine metagenome | isolation source: seawater | place: Indian Ocean: North | collected 2010
GTTAGTATTGACAATCATTCCAATACATATACGGTTACTGCTAGTTACGCTGGCGGAGTAGATGAAAAATATATAGAAGTTGATCCAGCATTATCAGATAGTGTATTGTCGGGAGCTTGCGTATGCTTGTTGAAGCCGACTTTATTGACAGAGTCCAATCTTAGTGGTGATTTTGTTACAGGCACGCAGGTTGCCAACAGGTTCGCTGTAAATATTACGGGGTCTGGGTGCGATAGTGGTTGTTATAACTCTAGTCATCTATATTTAGAAAAGGCTATGTTTGCTAATCAAATTTTTGATTGGAACTTAACTGGTTATAGAGAGTCTTTTGTTAGTTTTTCTGGAATAGAGTTTAACGTTACTGGAAATGGTACCAGCGGATTATTAACCATGGTTTATCCAGATATTTAAAAAATGCCAAATAATTTATATATAGGAAATATTCTTGGAGCTACGGGACCAACGGGTCCCGAAGGTCCCAGCGGTCCTTCTGGTCCTAGCGGTAGCCCCGGAGGAGCCACGGGGCCTTCTGGCGCTTCTGGCGCTACAGGCCCGACTGGGCCGACCGCAGAGTTGGGTGGGACAAGCACTGACCCAATCAATGTAAGCTCGTACGCTGTGGACGAAAGCTTTAGTATATCTACCGATACCGGTCGCAATTGGACAACAGGTCAAGTGTTAATAATTAAAGAGGCTTCTACAACAGCGGCATTTTTTGTTATAGAAGTTACGAGTTATGATTCTAGCACTGGTGTATTGCAAGGCACGATTCTGGTTGTAAGTGGTGTAGGCGCTTATAATTCTTGGAACATATCTTTAACCGGAGAAGTTGGGCCGACAGGACCGATAGGCGCCACGGGGCCTGTATCGATAGATAGAACTAGTGTAACCGGCTCAAGCGTAACCGTAACTAGCACTGAAGATAACGTGGGAAGCGGAGAAAATGTTTTTGACGGAAACAGTGGCAGCTATTGGGAGGCTAATACTATTTCTGGAGATACAACCCTTTATCCAGAATTAAAAATAGACTACGGGTCAAATAATTTTAAAACTATAACAAAATATTATTTCGATATCCCCGCCTCGGGAGAAACCACTGATCTTATGCCCGCTCACTGGAATTTAATGGGTTCAGATGATGATATAACTTACAAAACATTGGATACTAGAATCAACCAAACTTTTATCTCTGGTAGGTTTAATTATTCTTTGGGCAACATAGAGCAGTTCAGGTATTATAAAATGAATTTTATTTCGGGTAATCCGTCACCGATAAGAATTCACGAAATCAATTTAATTGAAAAGGGATGATTAATAACACTTTATATTTAGGTAATCTAGCTGGCGCCACTGGACCGACAGGACCGGCTGGATCCGGAGCTCAAGGCCCCACGGGGGCTACCGGGCCCGTCGGCGCCGCTGGCGACCCGGGAGGAGCCACAGGTCCCACCGGCCCGATGGGACCCTCAGGTCCGACTGGTCCAGCTGCACCTTTCGATAGTACTTCGACAACAACGATTAATATGTCTACGCTTGTTTTAGGTGTGGCGCAGGCGCTTTCTGTAGATTCCGGTAAAGCTTGGACTGTAGGTCAGACGTTAGTGTTTACTAGTACTGACTCTAGTCATCCCAACGCCTCTTTTAGCGGAACGGTTAGTAGTTATAGTGGCACCTCTTTAGTCGTTAAGCCTGTTTTAATAAATGGTACAAGTACCATATCGAGTTGGTCTATTAATCTTTCTGGCTCCGTAGGAGATACTGGGCTTTCTGGCAGCACCGGCCCGACGGGGCCTTCTGGCAGCACCGGTCCGACCGGTCCGAGTGGAGTAACTTCTTTGAGGGGCGGTGGAAATGCGGTGGTAACTATGAACGGAGATTTAACTCTCGATTGCTCTACGGCAGAAATTTTTCATGTTCAAATAACTGCTTCAGGAACGATCACTTTAAATAACATAATCCAAGGACAATTAGTTCACGTATTGTTAGAAATGACTACTTCTGGTTCTAGTGCCGGCGCAGGAGCTTCGTTTGCTGGAGTAGTTTTTGAGGGGGATAATGTCTCTCACACTAGCACTGCTCAAAGAGCCACGCTGTTTAAGTTTATAAAGATAGGTACAAAGATATTAGGTATTAGAAACTTTAGTTTTAATGTTAGTTAGGATAGTGTCTATTTAACCAATTTAAATTATTTTTATTATTTAATTCATAAAAACCATCCCTATTTAAACCGTCTATATTTTCAAGGTATTCTTTGTACATTTCTCTTACTCTTTCTAGAGAGAAGTTGTCTTTAGCCCATGTTCTGCAGTTAGCTGGAGTTATTGACTTTATGTTATTTAATGCCCACACAAAATGGTTCATGTTGCGACAGCGGTAACCAGTAATTCCATGCAGGTTATTCTCTGCGAAGCAACCCCAATCACTGGTGATAATGGGTGTGCCGCTGAATAATGCTTCGATTGTCACACCCCCAAATGGCTCAATATAGTGCGTTGGGAGAATAAGGGCTTCAGCGTCTCTCAGAAGGGCCTTTCTTGCCTCGAGGTTCGCGTATCCGGCGACTTCTACATGACTGGGTACTTCATCGTACCCTAAGTCTTTAAGGTCTCCTTGGCCCGCTATGACGAGTTTTTTGCCCGCTCTGCGAGTCGCGTCAATTGCTATGTGCAAACCCTTGATTTCCGTGATTCTGCCAAGGTAAAGAATGTAATTATCTTTCATACAGCTAAACTCAAAATCTTCAGTATCAAAGTAATTTGGAATAACAGCGTCGTACCAAGCTGGATGTTTTACCCCTAGCTCTCCATAGATTGAGTGCATGACGGCATAGGATTCAAAAACTTTGTGGGGCGCAAAAGTGCTACCTGCATCATAACCTATACCGGGCTCAATAATAAAACATCTGTCTCCAAATTTATCAGCTATCGGCTGGTGCCCGTTACCCCAAAAGCAAAGTATAGCATCTCCCTGCTCTGCTCTTTTGTTTAACTCAACTTCTGTTTTATGATAAAAAGTCTGGTGAGCGTGATCTCCCGTGTTGTGTTTAAAAAATTCTTTTTTCCAATCGTAAGTGCCATAAGCTTTTAATAAGTCATCATTAGTAGTTACGCTGACATGCTCGCTGCATTCAACTTCTGACTCTTCATGTCCATAGTGAATAATTTCATAATCATTTTTCATCATCTGGCAAAACTTTAATACTTTTTGCGTGAAAGCGCAAGAAAGATATTCTTTAGACGTAACGGTGTGCGGTATGGCTAGAGTATGTAACTTCATTTACATAAAAAATATATTATGTTTTTATTGATTTGGCAAGATAATAATAGGGAGAAGTAGTATTATGGCACATAAAGTACCAGACGGAGAAAATTGTAAAAATTACTTTAAGTACGGAAAATCATTTCCGGAAAATGTAGAGGACGCGCTTTGCGAGATAGATTTCGGCGCGACAGGTCCGACGGGCCCAATGGGCCCTTCGGGAAGTGGAGTTGTTAATACCGCCACAACGGCAGATATTTTGGCGGGAAACAATACCACTCCTCCGTCTTACGTAGATGCATCGGGATGGTTTGAAGCTTCTAATCAATACGCTCCGCAAGTTGTAAGCGGAGTCGTCACGAATGAAACTTACACACCTGACGCGTTTGACACAAATGTTATAGACTTAACTATTAACGGTTCATGTACTTTAGCTTCCCCATCAAATTTTAAAAATGGAAGAACTATAAGTTTAGTTCTGAGACAGGGAGGCCGAGGTAATAACACCATGCAATTCGATCCTATGTACCATTTCGATGGAGGTTATAATGCTTTAACTCTATCTTCTGGAGCAAAGGATGTGATAGTTGCAACAAAGATTAATGACTTCATATTTACTACCGTGGCTTCGGATCTTAAACACAGCCAAGGTGATGCTACTTATTAGCATCTTATAAGTAAAGATGAGATCAACTATACAGCCGGGAAGAAGGGCATCGTTACCTAGAAAGGTGACAGATGATCTCGTTTTGCATTTAAAATACAATGGGAACCTTGATGACAGTTCTTATTGGGATCAAACCATTACAAAACATAATGAATCTGTAGTACCTTCGACAACTAAGATTATAGATTATCCAGCCGTGCCTGCCACCGGTAGTTACTACGGTAAAGCGCTATTTGGTATAATACCAAGCGAAAAAATGAGCGTTATCAAGAATATCGCCCCTTATCATCCATTCAGAAGTAAAGTAATTAAAAACGTAGACGTAAATGCTTATGGAGTACCAGAAACCGTTCAAAATGAGGGCGATGACCTTTTTGATAATGTCTCTTTATTGTTAAGGAACGACGGTAGTGTATACGGTGGAAATGACAACACCCGCTCTTCCGTTTGGCAAAATAGGGCCCCTAAAGTTAAAACCACATTATCCAATGGTGACACTCATTATATTACCCCTGCAGTTTTAGATGAAGACAATACTGATGCAATCCCGTACGGCTATTGGGGTGAAAAAGCTGGCGTGTTTGACACGATCAGTTTTAACTTTGGATTGGCTGAATCTAACTCTTACTATTATTGGGTGGATAAGCAGTCTTTAAAATACACAAAAGACACTGGACGATATGTTGATAAGGCTACGGATGGACACGGATTCGATATAACAAACGGGAATCCTGACGGAGATTTTACCATAGAATTTTGGGCTCGTCCTAAATTACACACTTTACCTGATACAGTAAAGCCGGGCCACCTTAAATCAGAGAGAATCAGGGGGTCTGCAGCTAATGGTGGAGATCTTACGGGAGAAGAACTAGCTACAAAAATGGACTCGGTAATTTTGGCTAGTAAATTTTTTGTTATAGGTTACAATGAGAGAGACGGCTACGTAGCAGCACTTAGAAATGGTGACAATAACACTAATGAAAACGCATCAACTAATCAAGCGAAATACGTAGTATTAGCTAGCAGTTTTGGTAAGAAGACGGATGGTTGGGATCATGTAGCTTTAGTAAAAGAGGGGGCTACTGTAGATCTTCTGATAAACGGAGGCGCGCCCGTAGGATTAAGCCGCCTCGACGGCTCTGGACAAGATTACGCTGCAGGTACGGTAAGTAAGGGGTTTGGGGCTACTTGGGATGATCCTCGACCAATTTACTTAAACGGTAGCACTCAAGCTTGGAGTGGAAGAATTAAAGGGTTTGACACGGGCTCTGGATACAATGAATATAGTGTATCCGTAGGTAAAGATTCGTTTGGTATAACCGAAGGCCCTTATGGAACCCGTCTTGGTTTTGTGGGGCATTTAGATAATATAAGAATAACAAATGGTGTAGCTCGTTATCCTACGTACCCTGATTCGCCTCGGTTCGGGACAATAACTGCGGGCCATTGGCATTTTGGTACTAACCGCTGGACCCCGCCGAGCAATTTTCCAGACTTCGGTAGTAATGACATATCTAATGAACTTTACACTGCATTTTTTGAGGGCGGTACATACGTTAACTATAAGCCAAAGTTGGATGACCTTGGAGAATTTGAAGATGTAACCACCGACTATAATTTCCTCCACGGCGCGGAGGCCCGTTGTCGAGCTATAGAAGCTTTAGCTTATGATTTTCCTTTGGGACCTAACCAGATAGGTAATTGGGGTAAGAGTAGGACGTTCGGTAATAGTGATTACATCATTCATTCGAGCCGCGATGGACAAGGTGTAAGCAGAATATTTATAATAACCATATCTCCATACTCATTTGAAAGTCTTAGCGGCGGCGGTGGTGGCGCTGGTACGGACACCATTTATTATAACAGATCGGGCACTAGCACGAAAGACATGCATGGCCTAACTGACGCTCAGTTGGCCCAATGGATTACTTTGATACCAAAGACCAAATATGCAGAAAAACGAAAATGCGTTGGGAACTTTTGTTATAACGTTATACTTTCCGCATACGACGCGGGAGCTAACTCTTCTAATCCGATTTATAATACTTACTCAAAAATCAGTTCGATTGATGGTACCGCCCAGAGCAACGGCCACCGCCTACAGGGCAACCGAGTAACGTCTATACACACGCCGAGTCCTTCCTTCCTCGGACAAACTGGAGCGCCGAAGGCTTCGAGAGTAAGACATGAAAGAACTTTATTTGATGGTCGTCTTTTATACGTTTACGTTAATGCGCACCCGCAAGATTACATATTGGTATATTTTATGGGTATGGTTCGGGCCTCGCAGCAAGTTTCACCCGGGTATGGCGCTTGGCCTGCATTTGGTGTCGACAATGCAGAAATCCCAATGCCGTCGGACTATGAATTTGTGACGACAGGACTTAGGGAGGAGGACGGTTATGAAAAGTGGGAAACTAAGGGGTACTACGCCAAGTGGAAGCCTACTCTTATGGGCAAGGTTGGAGTGACAGATAATTTATTAAATATATATGGCAATACAAATGTCGTAGTTAATAAAGGAGCTTGTTCTTACCTATACGATTTATCCGGCGGGATCGACGGCAAGATAAACATAATAACGCACAAAGTTGGTCCATCCTCGCGCACCGCGTACAATCAGTCTCGGGGTACATCCCAAACCTACGAGCAAGAATGGAACGCTGGTGATTCGTACGCATTGCTAACTAGGCTAGATGATGTATTAGTTGTCGACGCTTATGAGGGGGGTCGGATAGCTCCTAAAGTAACGCCATACATGTTTACTAACGATAAGTATGTATTCTTATTAGACAGCGATCGTTACGCGCGCGGCGAGGGCACGACCGTGCAAGAGCTAAATATATTCAAAATACAAAGTGATGGTCAACTAAAAAAAATTAAGACAGAAAACCTCAGAAAATCTGGCGCAGAAGGGATTGATGCTGCTTCGCACTTATACACCTATGTCAAGGGTGATTATTTATATGTTAATATGCGCCGTTGGGGCTCGGGCTCCACATCCCTAGATCTTGGAAATAGAAGTTACACAGACGTTTATGAAGTAAGCGATAACGGATTAAGAAAAGTGCATGATGGAACAGTGGGGGGCTACACCGTGCTGCAAGTGGTGGGAAATTATTTAGCTACGGTATCGAACACTCTTACTGAAGGACTATCGGCAGCTAGGGCTGTGGAATCAAATCATAAATTAAGAAATACTTACGATAACATTTCATACACAAGGCTAACAGAAAATCCCCAAAGCCTTTTGGTTAGCGGCTCTGGCGTTTACTCTACGGACCCTTTAAAAGATTCCGCTGAAGAATTAAACTTCGATGACGATTTTTGTATTGAGGGATATGTTAAATTTAATAAAATACCAGAAGGAAGTGATGAGGACCCGGGCTGTGTTATATTTGACTGGGGTAATTTAAAGTTGAGTAATACCAGCGGTTTCTGGAGCGTTCAGGCTCCTGATGGGGATGTTGTAGATTATTTTGATCCGGACCACATTGATGAAAAAAGTTGGAAATATTTACCCAATAGATATATACATTTCGCGGTTCAGAGAAGAGAGGACAATCTTCAATTATGGTTGGACGATGCTAATTTAGGAACTCATGCTGTAGATCCAAATACTATACCAAACCAGTATGACTCAACCGAAGGCTACTTAGGCGTGGATACTATGGGCCTAGCTGTAGAAGATAGGGGTAATAATCAATTTAATCCTACCGATAAGGAAATGATCTCTGGAATAAGTGGTTCGCCTTATAACAGTGCTAGGTCAATTGGCTCCACTGTAAGCGGAACTAATTTCTTTACCGGCATAATGAAAGACTTTAAAGTATGGGATAAAGCTGTATACGGTCCAGTAGATGTATTGATTGGTAAGCAACCTAGCGCCGAAGGAATCCATGGAAATGGCGCAACTCATTTTTATTATTACTATTACAATCAGTTGAGGTCTTTTAGGTTAAATAACTTATCGTACTACGGTCAACAGTCGAGGTGGCAGCCTTACAGGACAATTTACGCTTACGATGGAAACTCTATTACTTTAAGCTGCACTTACACTTCAGTAATAGACCCAAGATATAGCGTTAATCAACCCTTACCCGTGTTAATCCAGTGGTATCATAACGGTCAATTTATAGGGGATAGTCAAAACGGTGTGTCCGTTAATTCGGCAAAATACCGTATAAATTCGATGGGCAAAGGAGAACTTACGATAACCAATATTGACGGAGACGATCAGGGCTATTATGACGCAAGAGTTAGTATAGGGCCTTTCAATCGCCCTAAATATACTTGGCATAGTTATTGGATCGGTGGAGGCGGTGCGACCAACATGGGTATGCTCACATCAATAAACTTGCGACTTTTACAACATCCGAAACCACCGCCTCCGCCGAAGGCTGAATTTACTATGTTTAGCTGCAACATAGGAGACGTTCCAGATGGTTTATTAGATCCTGATGCGCTTGGTAGCCATGGTCCCGCTACAAGAGGTCCTCTTCAATTAGGTGACGATGCAGAAATGTTGGCTACGTTCTATCCTTACAATCAGCCATGGGCTAACCTTTATAGACCCCCAGAAGTCTTGCCCCCGGGACCGATGACTTATACTTGGAGTAAAAAAGGGAGAGGCCAGCAAAATGATAGAGCTAGAGTTTTCGCTGGAGGTAGTCCCATAGCTAATGGTAGAAATTACGCATGGCCTTCCTCATCTTTAAAATTTACGAATGTTAGAAAAAGTATAAAAGGTCCTATTTGCGTGGAAGCGTTTGACGCAAACGGCGTAAGTTATGGTAAAGTTTGTTGCGCAGGTTTAGACTTGCGCTTACCAGATTTAGTTAAAATTCAAAGTAGGGTTACGCCCATCCCTAGCGCTAGCTCTACTTACTGGGAGCTTTTAGATTATAAAAAGACTCGGGGCTGGCGTTACGGGTATTGGAATTATAATGTACTTTATAAAAATTTATACTCTTATACAATTAGATCTATTGGTCAATTTGCTTCTGCTCCTTTAACGTTGGGGCCGGTTGCTTCTGATCCAAATGTCGCAGAGTTAAACACGGGTGGTATACAGTATAAATGGAGAATATATGGATACGACGACGGAGTATTAATAGATGAAACAACTACTTATAACTCTAGTGACGCAACAAAAACTTATAATATTACTGATAATTTTAATGGCAACATTTATTGCTATATGCAGTACGCAAATTATCCCGAAAATCAATACAGTGATGATCCAGAAGGTAGAAGACAGTGGGGGCCGTTAACAACAGTGCAGTGGACTGTCGGAGCGGCAGAGTGTGTGGAACCAACGACCCAAGTAAAAGCTATTGCGGGCGCAACGCAACGTGCTAAAACCTCTGCTAATTGGTGGGATCAGTTTTTCTACGGTACCGAATATACACGTAAGGGGTTTGTTGAAAACTTACCCAAGGATAGAGAGAGCCAAACTGAGGAGGTTACAGTTTTTTATAGAGGATGTGAAGACGTCGTTGTACCGATAGGTTATTGGGATGCGAATAATGTAGAAATTCAGAACGTTCGCACAGAGCTTGCTACTCATCACAATATTGGCGTGACTAACAGTATCACTTTTGACTCTAGTATATGGACAGACTCCAAATTCGTACCTCACCCAACTTTTTGGAACAGGGCTCATTATGCTGCTCAAAGACCCGCGTATTTAGTGCTAAGGGGCACTATAACTTCCGCTCGTCATGGAACGACTACTGAAATCGTACTTAATAATGAGTGCGGGCAAAGAAAAATTAGAATAAAATTTCATTCATATAATTATAGACCTCCGGCTGCGTCACCCGTGTCCACAATTAGATATTTTTATTTACAAAAAAGGTTAACGTATAACTGGACAGGGGTAGACTCTAATGGTAAACCGATAGGAGGTAATGTTAGTGAAAGAACAGATACCTCTCCCAACTATATACAGTGCGGCGGATATCTTTACAATTATAATCCCTGTCACGCTTGGAGAACTAGGTTAGTTGGGCCTCACAATTCAGGTGGTTGGAGCGCTTGGTACGAAAAAGCTCAACCCCGTGGAATTATGGTGCATCATAATAGCGATTATGTAACCTTAATCGAGGTAAATATGCAGCCTTGGAATAACTATATAAATTCTGGATATTACCACTTGAGATGGCATGCGAAAATTTATGCCAACGCTTTACCGGGCACAACTGAAGATTGCACTTTTGAGGTTCAAATTTCATCAAACCCAGCGGTCGCTGGCGATTGGGACAACGGCGAAAAAGCTACTAACTCTTTCCTAATTAAAAGAATCGAAAGACCGACTCTATTGAGTCACACTTGTGGATCTCGTACGGCTATTTATAACGGTAAAGGCCCATGGTGGGGATGTTTTGGGGGAAGACGTCGTTGGACGACACCAAGATGGTGGTGGCGCCCTTATTGGTACTGGAGAAGAAGCGGCCACATAACTTGGAGGAGGTATTATCCTTATTACGTAAGACCCAGACGAATACGTGGAGGTACAACGCGTTATACATACATGGGTTATTCTGCGCTGAGAGGAGGGCGTAGTTCATACTTTGCATTTAGAAGGTAATGTCAGCAATAAAAAAAGTATATGACTTCGAATTATCATCATCGGTATATCCGGTTATGATGGAAGTCGATTTGTCTGGCAGTACGGGCTTTTACGTAGCGGATGAAAACGGAACAGCTGCGGCTAAAAATTCATTAGGATATTATGATATAACCGATGAAAACACCAAATACTGTTTGTACATAGATGAAACGGTAAGCCCCGGAACATATACCTTTCCCGTAGTTTTAGCCCAAGTATCTGGTCCGGAAAACGATCAAACGATTTGGAGGTCTGATGGAGATACTAGTAAAGGCCACAACGTTCCTTCTTTCGGTAATGTTGACGGACAGTTAGACTCAGAAACTAATGAGATAGGGCCGTTTATAATCTTAGAAGATAGCTTTAGTCTTGTAGATAACTTGGTCGGAGACTTACATATTTCTTTTGATTCGATTGAAGCCTGTGCGGGTGGTTGTGATTCGGAAAATAAATTCATAACTTATGATGAAGATGGCTTTAGTCATCTTAATAATGTTTTTACGTTAACTAGGCAAGGAGAAAAAGCTTGCGATTGTTCAGAAATTACTTGGAGTTATACCGGTTTTACTTATCCGGTGCCAGAAGGTGAGCCTGAGCCCGCGGTTTTAAGTGAGTTTATAAGCGGTACAGGATACGGATTTAGAGAGCCTGTTGTTTATGAAAGGGATTATGGAAACGGTCCTACCGGCGATCCATTATATGATTGTGAGTGTGATGATGCTTCCTCTGCTGGCTACGCTTACGTTACAGTTACCCTTACAAAAAACAGCTGCTGCATGAATGAGGCTGGCGATGGGGTTGAGAAACTAGGAGAAGGATGCAAAGATCAAGACGGTAACGATTTACCAGCGGATGAATTATGGGATACTCTTAAAGTAGCCTACGGCACTTCTGATGGTGGCTCGGGGATATTTTACCAAGAGTGGTGTAGTGATGACATGTATAACGAATTAAATGGCATCGCTTTTCCAAACGATCGTCAATCTTGCGACGTTTCTTCGAGCACTGATAAAATTATCGCCAAAAACGGGCAAGTATACATTGAGTTTCAAGAGTGCGGAGAAGTCGGTGGTTATTATAACAACACACCCACACCCAAAGCTAGTTGTACAGCAACACATACGATAACTCCCACTTCTTCTTCAACGCATACGCCAACTAGCACACATAGCGCAACACCAAGTGATTCACATACTCCCACGGCTACAGTGCCACCGAGCGGAACAAGCGGCATTTTGATCGGTATTACTCCTTGTTCATACAATGGAGATGGAGAGGTTCCGATACAAGCTTACCTTTTCGATGTAAACGGAGGAGCTACTGTACCTTCTACATCTATAAAATTAGGCGGAGAATGTTTCACCACTGAATTTATTTACCCTATAAGCACTAGAGTGCAGGATGCGCCAATAATAGAAATACAAGAGGATGGTACCCCTAAGTACACAGAGCAGGGTAATTATGGCGCGGTTAAAAGAAGGGCTAGAAATAATCAACCAATATTTCAAGCTCATCAAAATATATGGAACAATTTAACTAGCATGCATGTACATGCAGACTGGGCAGAAATAGACGCAGACTTTGCTTTCTTTGATGATTGTCCTGCGTGCGAGGCTACTCCTACCCAGACAGCTTCTGCTAGCGTTACTCCCACTGCAAGTAATACATCAACACCTACTGCGACTGATACATCATCACCTACTGCGACTGATACACCAACACAAACGATTTCGGCGACTCCTTCAGCAACTGAGAGTGCTACTACTACTCCCACGGAGAGCGCCACGGGTAGCGCTAGCGCAACACTAACCGCTAGCGCTACCCAAACTTTAACTCCTACATTTACAGATACGCCAACCGAAAGTGCTTCGGTAACTCAAACGCCATCACCTACCGCGACAGAGGTGTACGACAGTGCAACATCGACTGGGGGCGCCACGCCTACGTCAACCGCTCTATGCCCGCCCTGCTTAAAGGGCATAATTTTTCCCGCTTCGGGCTGGACTGGCCCTAGTTATTTGGCTGGCACTTGGGAAGAGTATGGAACTTTTGGTGGAAAACCATATTGGAGAAAAACTGCGGGAGGCATTTACAGTTACGCATATATATACTGGAACAGCGGAACTTCTGCGTGGGAATGTAGCTATGCCCTTTATAACGATACTAGCACTGGTTACGCA
>MDSZ01113866.1_pt1 | contig 12718 bp, 11 predicted proteins | sample 811201 | NCBI WGS metagenome assembly MDSZ01 (sample SAMN05326647, study PRJNA326480) | marine metagenome | isolation source: seawater | place: Indian Ocean: North | collected 2010
TCGTTTGAGAGTGAAAACTTGGAAGCCAGTCTTTCCAACAGAAAAGTACCGCTCCCATCCGGATATAGATGCACTTGATCAAGTGCACCCTTTGCTTTTTCCAGAGCATGTGGTGAGGCACCCCAAGGATTTTCATTGGAGGCAAGTTTTACGATTTCATGCTCGGCTAAACCAAATTGTTCAGCAACTTTTTCAATTGGTTTCCCAGGGGTATAAATAGGTTGATCGAGGATGCGGGGATTCGCAAGTTGCGTATAATTCATTGGCAAAGAGTAAGGTATCCTCATGCTAATCATACTTCAAGGAAAAGCTTTTCCTTGAATTCGCGTATTGTGCGCTTGAAACACTTTTGTAATAGTGGCAATTGTGAGAGTTGTGCTGTTTGGAGCTTCTGGGCTACTGGGATGGTCCGTTTATCAAGAATTGAATCGAAGAGGTTTTGAAAGTATTCAATATTGCCAAAAACCATCAGATAAAGGTCCATTATCTTCCTTCAGGGGCTTGAGTTTGGTTGATGAGATGCAACTTACGCGCGAGCTTCTCGACCAATGGCCTGATGCAATTATAAATTGTGCGGCTGTTTCTTCGCCTGATTCCGTAAACCAGGATCCAAGGGGTGCAGCAAAAATAAATGTTGATGGCGCCCAAAAACTGGCGGAGATATCCTCTCATCTGGGTGCGAGGTTTATCCATATTTCGAGTGATATGGTTTTTGAGGGACGGGAGGAGCCTTACCGCTCAACTGATTTGCCCAAGCCAGTAAGCGAATATGGAAATCAAAAGCTGGAGGCCGAAAAAAAAGTTCTTTCCGCAATCGATGAAAATGTAGTCGTTTTACGACTTACGCTGATTAATGGAAATAGCCCGCGGGCCAATCGTAGTCCGCATGAAAGAATTTTTGAATCCATCCAAAAGGGGCAAACTCCTACCCTTTTTGACGACGAATACAGGCAACCCTGTTCAGCAGATAATGTGGCGTCGGTTGTGGTGGAACTGCTTGAGAGACCAAACCTGACCGGGTTGTTTCACTGGGCAGGAACTGAAGTTATATCTCGTTTCGAATTGGGAAAAAGAATCCTCGAAAGGTTCGGTTTTTCAGCAAGCTTACTCAATCGCGGTTCTATCAATGAATCTTTCAAGCGGGTGGGGAAACGCCCAGCCAAACTTACCTTTGAGCTATCACCCTTGATGGGCAAAATCAAAACAAAACCACAGAACATAAGCGAGCAACTTGAGGGATTAAAAGTTCCTGACGGTCTTTTCAAGTGGTATAGGGAAAATGCGAATGACCCGTCGAAATATACTATACGAATTTAAATAATAATGTTCGTTTATCCCAACGCAATAGAAGACGGTCTGACGAATATGGCGAGAGACTGGCTACTTTTCGATCATGCAGATTCGCCGTCCTTTCGTCATTATCAGTGGTCTTCCATGGAAACAAGCTTTGGATACGGTCAAGACTGGGAATGGGTTGAGGAAATAACCGGTATTTCAGTTGATCAATTAATTCGCAGACCTACTGGTGGTGGAATTGTGAAGCACGGTAAAGATTGGACCTATTGTCTGGTCATCCCCAGGACTCATCAATCATTCTTCATACAACCCCTTGATTTTTACAAAGAGGTTCACCTTTGTATTGCATCGGCATTTGCCCGCCAGCATATAGTTACAACCTTGCAACCCTGCCCAACTAATAAAGAAAAAATGATCCCGGGCGACTGCTTTCAAGAACCGGTGGGATGGGATCTTATGAATGTTGATTTTTCAAAAAAGGTAGCTGGTGCGGCGATGAAAAAATCCAGAAAGGGTCTGTTACTACAAGGAACCATTCTTATGGATAAGACATGGGCGCTCAATAAACAAAAATTTCAAGAAAGCCTCACACATTGCCTCGCAGATATGGTCGAAGAGAAAATTGAGCGGGCAAACTGGACCTCAAAATTTTCTAACCAGATGGAAAAATTGCACCAGCAATTTTCCTCTCTTGATTGGAAGAAAAAGAGAATCCGCAGTTAAGGAACCTTTTCTAAGGTCATCACGGATTCAATATGACGAGTTTGGGGGAAAAGATCAAAAGGCTGAATTTCCAAAACAGAATAACCGCCCTCCACTAAAACTTTTGCATCACGGGCTTGCGTGGCAGGATCGCAGGAAATATAGACAATGAAATCCGGGCTAAAGGATAAGGCTTGGGAGAGAAAGTTTTGATCGCATCCTCTTCGTGGGGGGTCTACAAGCAAGGTGCATGGTTGAAAAGTTGAGTCGATCGCATCAAAAATAGAAAATGCATCTCCTAAAATAAATTCCGCATTCACCATCCTATTTAGTTTGGCATTCGCTTGTGCTCCATGAAATCCTTCACGACTAATTTCAATTCCAATTACTTTTTTAAAGTGGGGTGAGGCAGATATTCCAAAAAGGCCGCTTCCACAGTAGGCATCTATTAAAAAAGATGTCTTCTGGGGCTGAGATTGTTTGATTACATAATTTACTAGCTCAGGAAGTATAGAGGGATTATTTTGAAAAAAATCTCCTGCCCGAAATTGAAAAGTAAGGTCGCCAACTCTTTCCTGCACCAATTCATTTGGATCTGTGGTTATATGTCCGTTGGTGTCTCGCAAAAGTAAGGTGCCCCCTTTTTTTAGTCCGAATTTTCTTTCTTCCAGGTTTTTTCTCGCCAACGGCAAGACCTGGTTAATTTCTTTAGTGGCTATCGGGCACTGGTGAATATCAATCAAGGACCTGCGTGTCCCTTGTTTTAAAAACCCCACTTTAAAAAAATGTGAAGGATGAGGTCTTTCGTAATGAGGAGTAAGCTTGGAACGGTAGCCATATTTCTGAGGAGATGGGATTGGTCGGTTAACTGGAAATTCAATTCTTCCGATCCGTGCAAAAGAATTTTCGACCTGTTTCCGCTTCCATTTTAACTGGCTTGCATAATCCATATGTTGGTACTGACAACCACCGCACTCCCCAAAAAGATCGCACACCGGCTCCACCCGGTCCGGAGATGTTTGGTACACAAATACACAGTCTGCGGATGAGTAATTTTTATGGTTACGGTAAATCCGAGCTTGGATTTTCTCACCAGGTAAAACATAGGGCACTTGAATAACCCAGCCTTTGTCTCTGCCCAAGCCAAGACCCAAGTTAGTTAAAGACTCAATTTCTAAATCAAGCAGGTGGTGATAGGGGTAGGGGTGTGGTGTAAATCCTTTTGGGGAATTATTCATGATGAATTCTCTTAACGGACTCGCTATTTTCAGGCAAAATCGTTTTTTTACAACCTTGCAGATAAGAATAGAAAGCCCTTCGAATCAGAAGATTAAACATTTGGTTCGTCTCAGAAAATCCAGTAACTACCGAAAAGATACGGGATTATTTCTGGTGGAGGGAAAAAGGGAGATCGAAGCCCTGAACGCAGCAGGACGCTCTTTGAAAGAACTTTATTTTCTTCAGAACTCTGAAGAAGAAGTAGGATCAATCCTAGAAATACAAACTAGGAAGCAGGTTGCCTGTTTTGAACTGGCCGAAGAACCGATGAGGAAGATTTCCTACCGGGGGCAGACGAGTAAATTGGTCGGGGTTGCCAAAACTTGGGAAATTAACTTAAAAAATCATGAAATAAAAAATTATGACTTGGTTCTTATTCTGGATGAAATTGAAAAACCAGGAAATTTAGGTGCCATTCTCAGAACTGCAGAAGCCATGGGAGTTGAGTCTGTTCTATTATCGGACCCAAATGTAGATTTTTATAATCCGAATGTAATTAGGTCTTCGATGGGATTATTTGCCAGTTTGAAGGTATCTTGGGGAACAAAAGCGGAGGTTATGGATTGGATTCATAAAAAGGGCTTTTTGGTTGTAGGTACAAGTTCACGGGCACAAAAATCGATTTATGAGTATAATTTCTGCCCGAAAACCGCACTGCTTATGGGCAGTGAAAAGAAGGGACTGGGCCAGTTTTGGGAAACGAATGCGGATGCGATGGTCTCGATTCCTATGCAGGGCCACGGGAGTTCCTTAAACTTGAATTGCGCAACTGCTGGAGTACTCATGGAAATTAACCGTAGGAAGATGATTTCAAAGACTCTTTAGCCAAGGCATTGTTTTATCCAGTGCTTCTTTCATCGAAAGAATGGGCTCATATCCAAGATCCCGCTTGGCAGCGTCGCTTGAAAACCAATGATCATGCGCTAATTGGCAGGCAACAAAACGAGTCATTGGCAAATCTGACTTCATGGGGAAAATTTTCCACAACAGTTCTGCGGCAAGTCCAATGGAATATGCTTTCTTAAGACTAATTTTCTCTTTGACTGGATGAAGATCAAGCTCTGTAAAAATAAAGTTAAGCCAAGACCATAATTGCACTGGTTCGTTTTGTGAGATGAAATAGGCATGACCACCAATTGGTTTTCCCGTTATGAGACAGTTGAGGGCCAAGATGTGGGCATGCACTACATTGTCAACATGAGTTAAATCCACTTGGTTTAAGCCGTCACCAACAATTTTCAGTTTTCCGCTGCGGTGTCGGCAAATTACTTTAGGTAAGAGATGTGGGTCATTCTCTCCCCAAATTAAGTGTGGCCGTAGGGCAACTGAAGCAAAAGTTTCGCTATTCGATGAGAGCACATTCTTTTCAGCGATTGATTTGGTGTAAGAATAAGGGGATATACGCGAAGAAATGTATGGCATATCTTCTTTTCCGTCTTTTATTGCATTGCCGGAGAAAACGACACTTGGTGAACTTGTGTAAATGAAAAATTGGACACCACTGGTTTTAGCTACTTCTAAAAGATTTTTCGTCGCGAAGAAATTAGCTGCATAAAAATCGTTATACTTTCCATCAATACCAGCTTTTGCTGCAGTGTGAAAAATACAGTCAACCCCTTCAAATATTCTGGTATCATCAATTTTTTGAGAGAGATCTACTTGGTGGTGTTTAATTTGATTTTTCTCATTTACAGAATTTGTACGGCTCAAGGTTTCAACCTCATGACCAAGTTCAGATAGTTTTTTGGAAATTTCACTTCCTAAGAAGCCGAGGCCACCTGTTACTATAATTTTCACTTTTTAATGCCAATTGTCTGATCCTTTAATACCTTTTTTGACCATTTTTGAGATAGGGCAAGGCGATGAATTTTGGCGTTATGTCTAGCATCAACAGGAAGCCTTCGCTGAAAGAAAAGCCTTCGCATTCCAAACTGTACAAAATTCTCTTCAATGATCGAATAAATTTGTTTTGAAAGATTCGTTATATTCGATTTGACATTGGATACCTCAACCACCAAGCATGGCTCTTGTATTCTTTCCGTTCCAATCCCGATCAGGGCACATCTATGCACCCCACTAAGATTATTTATGATGGGTTCACATTTCTCTGTTTCAAGTGGGCCAAATTTCGTTTGGACACATTCCGCTTTCCTGCCCAGGAAGCGCAGATTGCCTTCGTCATCCCAATATCCCAAGTCACCCATTCGATGATATGTTTTGGAATTAAATTTAAAACGCGCATCCCTGGTGGCACCTGGCATTTGGTCATATCCGTCGGTTACGCAAATTCCTGAAACACATATTTCCCCAGTTTCAAATTTTTTAGTCACAGGAATAATCTCGTCTTCATCTTGGTTAGGAATGGGAGATTTTTTTACTGGCATGAGTTGAATAGATATATCATTAATTGGCTTTCCAAGGCATGATCCTTCTCCATTTATTATGGACTGACTAAGTCGGGAAATTTGATTATGATTGGAGTAACTGACCGGAAGTGCTTCCGTTGCTCCATACGGAATGAAGATTTTCCCCGACGGAAGATAGCTTGCTAATCTATGAACGACCTTCGGTGTAACTGGTGCACCAGCTAGCATGATACGTTGGACGCTTTTTAAGCGAACGCCGTGTTTCTGGCAATAATCACTGATTTTTTTTCCAATAACAGGCGAACAAAAAGCGGATGTAACCTGATGGTCCAAGATTGTTTGTACGAGTTTTTCGGCATTGGCTTTTGCAGGCTTCCTAGGGTTCATTTCTGGGATTACAGAGGTAACACCCAATGCAGGATTAAAAAGCGAGAAAATGGGAAGTGTTACCATGTCGACTTCTCCTTTTTGTATTCCAAATTCTCTTTCTAAAGTTTGGATCTGTGCATTGAAGTTTCTATGAAGATATCGAACTCCTTTGGGTGAACCGGTTGACCCGGATGTAAAAACAATTGCAGCCAAGTCTTTATCTTGGGAATAATGCATTTGCGTTGGATTGATTATAAATTTCCTTTTTGCCTCTCCCAAAAGATTTTTGGTTATGCGAATTTTTAATCTTAGACTAGAAAAGGTTGTCCGAAAGAGTGTGGAAATCCAGATACCTATATCACTTGCAATAAGAGTTTGTGGCTTGCTTCGTTTAATACACTTTAATAGTGATTTTAATCCCATTCCGGGATCTATAATAATTGGTATTGCACCAATAAATAAAAGAGCAAAACAACATATTATTAGTTCGTAACCTGGTTTGACCATGAGTAGTACACGGTCATTTCTTTGTACACCTTTTTTTTTAAAAAATATGCTACACAAAATTACATCTTCATGCAATTGATTAAAGGTTTTTTTGAAAGGTGATCCGCCGGTAGAAATAATCGCTATATCACTGGGAATTTCGGTGGCGTTTTTCTCAAGGTGTCTTACTAAATTTCCAGAGAATTTTCTGTCGGCCATTTCGGTTATTTAATTTACTCTGCGAGCCATCGCTCCGCTTCAATCGCAGCTTGGCAACCCATGCCTGAGGCAGTGATAGCCTGTCTGTAGACATGATCTGCACAATCTCCTGCAATATAAACTCCTGGTATTTTAGTTAGTACGCTGCTTCCTTTTTGCGGTATCAAATATCCGTTTTCATCCAGATCCAATTCATCTTTAAAGCATTCTGTGTTTGGAATGTGACCAATCGCTACAAAAATTCCCTTGCAGAAGACTTCTGAAGTTTTTCCGTCTCTCGTGCTCGAAATCATTACACTTTTGGCTTTACCATCTTCATCGGGAATAATTTTTTCTGGCTTTGTTTCCCATAAGACTTTTATTTTCGGATGCTCCAACACTCGTTGAGCCATAATCTTTGATGCTCGAAATTCGCCCCGTCGGTGCAGAATGGTGACTGATGAGCAAAAACGGGTTAAAAATAACGCTTCTTCACATGCCGAGTCCCCCCCTCCAACAACGACAACATCCATGTTTCGGTAAAACGCACCATCGCATGTCGCACAAGTGGTAACTCCTTTACCTCCATACATTTCCTTTTCACCAGGTATTCCGAGAAGCCTAGGTGCCGCTCCTGTGGCAATAATTACTGCCTTTGTTTCAATGAACTCATCACCCAATCTAAGTGTTTTTTTCTCATCTCTGAAAATAACTGAGTCTACCAATGCATGTTTGATTCTTGCCCCAAATTTGAGGGCTTGTTTGCGTAAGTTATCCATGAGCATGAATCCATCAATTCCTTCCGGGAAGCCGGGAAAGTTTTCCACTTCCGAGGTGGTGGTTAACTGTCCACCTGGTTGCTTGCCCTCCAGAATAAGGGGATTAAGATTCGCTCGAGCAGCGTAAATCCCTGCTGTGAAGCCGGCACAACCTGTGCCTATAATGATAATATTTTCCATGAATTTTTGTAGATCAACTTTTATAGAGGTAGTTTCCATAATTGATTTAAATTTTTAGAATGTCGAGATGTCTTTAATTGATAGCCACTGTCACCTTCAATCCTTTGTGCAAAAAAAGTCTTTGGATGGGGTATTGTCTCGGGCAAGAAGTGCCGGGGTAAATCGATTTATTACGGTTGGAACAAACCTCGATGACTGGAAGTCTTATCAATCTTTGGCTCATAGTAATCGAGACATTTTTTATTCGGTTGGTTTGCACCCGTGTTATGTCGGGAGAAATTGGTCCAAAGATGTTGAAAAAATTCCCGAATATTGGGATGAGTCGACTCAACCCGTTGCTTTTGGAGAAATCGGTCTAGATTACTTTCATTTGCCCAAGGACAAAATCAAAGCGGCAGAAATAGTTAATCAACAAAAAAAATGCTTTTCAAACCAGTTGGAATTTGCGAGTTCCCTGTGTTGTCCGATTATCATCCATTCGAGGAATTCTTTTGAGGATTGTGTAAGCCTAATTGACCAAAGTGGCTTGGATTGGCAAAGGGTCGTGTTTCATTGCTTTTCGGAAGGAAAACCTCAAATTCAAAAATTAGGGGATAGGGGTGGACGGGCATCTTTTACAGGAAATATTACTTTTGCAGGCAATGAATCAATCTTAGATGCTATAAGATACCAAGGTATTGAAAAGCTAATGTTAGAAACAGACAGCCCTTATTTATGTCCGGAACCCAATAGAAAATCTAAAAATGAACCTTTTAGGCTTAGGGAAATCCTTATATTTCTAAACTCCTATTTTGATGAAAAATTGCACACCCTTGAAGAATTAATTAAAGTCAATACGGAAAAATTTTTCAAATTATCTGGCTGATTCAACCTTGCAGTTCGATAAAAGTTTCGTAAGTGTACTATTTTACTTCGAATTCGTTACTTACGCAATCTATTTAAATTTGATCAATTGTTGCAATGGACAAGCAAGAGCAAATAGAAAATGTTGAAGAAAAGACACCCGACAATTCACCAGTTGTTCCATCATCTAAACAGAAAGACCGTGAGTCTAGATCATCGGTAAGAAAAGAACTTCGTGAACAGAGGCAACTCTTAAAAGAGTTGAGGAGAAGGTTAAGAAACGGTGAAAATTTGACTGGTGATATCGAGGCCTGTCAAGGGCAGATAGAACTGCTTTACAAGGAGATGCAATCAATCGAAGAGGGTGGACATACCACATTTCTGGAGGCGAAAGAAGTCATTGCCCCCAAAATGAATTATGCTGAGAAAAAGGAGCACCTGAAAGATAAGATAAAACAGATAAAGAAAGAAATTCATGAACTGGAAGAATCTCTTTATCAACCTAATTTGCCTGATCTTACAAGAGATAAGACCATCGTTGAAATTTCTAAATTAAAGAAAGAGCAGGATGACTTGTCTGAGGAAATGAATGCTTTGCTCCAATTTAACCACACCCGTTTTGTTGAAGCTAGAGAAGAAACCAGAGAGCAGATGCGGCGTGCTGAAAAGGAACAAAATTTGGAAGCCGAACTCGATAGTCTTAGAAAAGAACTTCACGAAGCCAACCATCGTGCCGATTTAAATGTAGCCAACCAGTTGCTTGCAAAAATTTCAGATCTGGAAAGCGAAATAAAGAACCTAGACAAACCGGAAGAGGATGTTTTTCTTGAGCAATTCGATGACGACACAACTGATCCATTCTTGGAAAGGTAGTTCTTAAAATTTATTTCCCCCTTTTCTCGTTCGAATAGATCGTTACTTTCGCCTCGTGATGGCTAAGCAAGTACTTGGCACGCTTTATCGCCTTAGCGGTTGAAAGTGTAGGGTTTGAACGGATGTGCGGAAAAATATTTTTACGATTAATTCGACTCAATACTCCGGAATTCTTAAGAATTTTGATAGCATCCTTTCTTACTTCGCAAAGCAAAACATGGCATTTTTTTTCCTTGTAGTAATCAAGCAATTCTTCCAGAGCAAGCACAGATGTAGCGTCTAGGTGATGTGCATTAAGAAGTTTGAGAACCAGTACCTTTATGTTTCTATTTTCGCCAACCCGCCTTATTTGTTCGTAAAACAAATCAGCGGCAGCGAAAAAGAGCTCCCCTTCAACATGCACTATGGAAACTTCTGGTTGTGAAGATTTTGTTTTGCTAACGATGTAAGTGAGTTCACCATCCGCATTGTAACCATGTTCGGTCATTTCTGGTTCAGCGACTTTTTTAAGGAAAAGGAACAGTGAAGTTACCACCCCAACAAATATTGCAATTTGCAAAGAGAAGACTAGTCCCAAGGTAAAAGTTACAACAAAAGTTAAGGCATCCGAGCGCGAAGATTTGATCGCAGTTACCAATTGATTTTTCTTGATCAGAGAAAACCCGATAATTACAACTAGGGTCGAAAGCACGGAGACTGGTATCCATTGAACTGCCTCACCTAAAAAAAAGTATCCGAGCAGGACCAAAAAACCAGTAAAAATATTTGAAAATCCAGACTTTGCTCCCGAGTTTACATTTAAACTAGACCGAGTAAGAGACCCGGAGGCTGGCATACCTGAGAAGAAACCACAGCTCAGGTTTGCTATCCCAAAAGAAAACGACTCCCTATCACTTTGAATCCGTTTTCCATTTCTGGAGGCAAGTGATTTCCCAATTGATAGACCTTCAATCAAACAAAGTAAAGCAATGGCAAAAGAGGATTGTAAAATAACTTGCCAATGAATAACAAACATTGAAAAATCAGGACCAGACAAGGGAAAAATATTTACAGAAAATGGCTTCAAGCATAACACTTTATAATCCTGAAAGATTAGAAATTGTCCAATGAAGGAGCCTAAGATCAAGCTTATAGCAATATTAGGCAAGTTATTAAATTGCTTTTTTAAAATTAAAAAGAAAAATAATGTAATTATACTGAGTAAAAGAGAAGAAATAGAAAAAGAATGAAAAGCTTTAATTATGAAAAATATAGACTCAAAAAAATTGGTCCCAAGTGGAAGAGGATCTTGTAAGCCGAAAACATTATCCATTTGATTGATAATGATCAAAAATGAAGCGGCGGTTATGTAACCTGTAATAACCGTTCTAGAAATAAATTTTATCAGAAATGATATTCGAAAAAAGCTTGCAAGAATTAGCCATATTCCCGTGCATACTAAAATGCTTGGTAAAACCAAAAGAGCACTATGGGTGACTTCACCATTTGTTGATACCATTTTTAATTGGAGAAAGACGCCAAGAAGAAGTACTGCCGTGGCGTTAGTGGGTCCTAGTGTGATGAACTTTCCGCCTCCAAAGATACCGCCAACGAGAGCTGATACTCCAGAAGCAAGGAGACCAAAGTGGAGGGGTAAACCAGCAATCAGTGCGTAAGCCATGCCTTGGGGAATTGCAAGTAAGGCAACATTTATTCCCGCCTTACTATCTTGATACAAATGAGAAAGCCTTGGCATTATATAGGTTACTTGCACATATTATAAATAACCATCAGTCTGAATGAAAGGTCAGAAACTCCTTAGAATCATTCCAAAACTTAACTTTCTCGTAGTATTCTTTCTTTAGCTTTTGTAAGGACGCATTGACCTTGTCGTATAATGATATTTCAGGAATGATCGAAACATGGCTAGAAAGCGGAGAAGAACTCTCAATGCTTTTCTGGGTAAGATCGTTAATCCGTTGTTGTTTGGTTAAAATTTTTTCGGTGAGTTCCGCAATAGATTTGTCATATTCTTCGAGTAAAAGAGCAGCAAGTTTGCTTTTATTTGAACGAATTTCTTCAGAAGCGGGTGAATCGGAATTGGTATTTAAAGCTCTTTTGAGTTGTTGAATTAAAGTAACATACTCTTCAATTCTACCAAAATCTTTGAGAAATTCATTCGTCAATAAACCTTCGCTCAGCTTAAGGGAATTCGTTGACTGAATATCTTCAAGCGTGTTTTGTAAATGATTTAATTCGTCCTCTAGGATATTGATTTCGGATGTAACAGATATTGTAGCAAAATTGTCGTTTTGATTTTGCTTTATTGAATTGATTCTTGCAGCTAATTCGACAGATTTATTTTCAAAAAGCACAATTTTTTCCTTTAGCAATTTTACTTCAGAAATTGAAAGAATTGAGTCTTCAGAATTTTCATAAAATTTGGTGAGTGCTTTACTTATAGCAATTTGAAGAATTTTAGCGGCTTTTTTCGTTCTTCCTTTGATAACGATGGAATGATTGTTATAATTTCTTTGCTCGTACTTTGTATAAAATAAGGTGGATAAAAAAGTAGTAGCGTTAAAATCCTTCGATCCAAAATCATTTTGTGAAAGAATTACATTTTTGGCTTGAAGACTTCGGTTGAGAAATTCAAATAAAAAAAGGTAAATTTTTTACTGTTTATTATTTTATCATTAAATGTACGCAGCAGACCAATTTCTTTGCTGTATTTTATAGTTATTTTGAGAGTTTCCCAGCTATCATCCTCGTTATCTTTTTGTATAAATAGATCATCCACATTCCTGTCGGCATCTATTTTAACAACTTTTGTCACCATGCTGAATTCTGAGTTGATTTCACTTCGGTAAGTTAGATAGTAGAAGACTACTATGGATAATGAAATTACAAGAATGCAGATTAATGGGTGTACTCTCATATGTTAGTATTATCAAATTCAGTTACACATGTAATTCCGCTTAACTTAATAGCTCAATAGTGTTTTTGTAAAGTGAGATGACTTCTGTATCCATAGAGTATTCTCAGATGGTGACTGCCATACAAAAATCTTTGTATGCTTTCATTCTGTCCCTTTTACCAAATCGGACGGAAGCCGAAGATATATTACAGGAGACCAATCTAATACTTTGTCAAAAGGCCAGCGAGTATAACCCGGAAGGTCATTTTCAAGGATGGGCTTTTAATATAGCTAGATATCAGGTAATGAAGCACATTACCAAGAAGAAACGCAGTAAATTATGCTTCTCAACTGATATAGTGGAAGATGTTGCGGCAGAAGAGTTTGACACTAGAAGAGTGCAGGCAGTGCAAAAAGTTCTGTCGTTATGTTACGATCTCTTACCACTGAAA
>MDSZ01162712.1_pt1 | contig 12717 bp, 9 predicted proteins | sample 811201 | NCBI WGS metagenome assembly MDSZ01 (sample SAMN05326647, study PRJNA326480) | marine metagenome | isolation source: seawater | place: Indian Ocean: North | collected 2010
AAAAACTTGGGGCCATAGCTCAGTTGGTAGAGCACCTGCATGGCATGCAGGGGGTCAGGAGTTCGAATCTCCTTGGCTCCATAAATTTTATAAGTTATACCAATATTCTTCAGACTAAGTTTAGTAACAAAATAAATTTTATAGGTAATTGCCCGAGCTTGATTAAGCAAACCTGCACTCCAAAATGAACTTATTTAGATTTCTATTTATTGCAGAAATGAAAAATTTAACTTCCTTGATATCTGAATGAAATCAATTAAATCAAAATTTCGCTGATGGCTGCTAATTGACAGTTGCTCTACACTAGAGTGAATAAAAAACCTTTTTTGATGTCTCTTAATACATTTCTTTTGTTCTTGTTAGTTATTGCTAATTACACAAACCTATTTTTAAATATAAAAAACAGAAGAAGATGAAAATCTAAATCAAAAAATAATTTTTTAAACGATATAAGGATTAATCCACAATACTAGATCTATTAAAATAGTGATTAATATTTATTATTGCTTTTTTTGATTATTTTATTATTTAAGGGTTTCAGAGGTTAAATGATCTTAACTTTGAATAATAGAATATAAATAGGTGTTAATTAATATTATTATTATTTTTTTTTATTAAATTTATAAAGTGGGAAATCTTTCAGATTCTAATTTTAGGTTTAGTTAAATTATGGCTTCGTATAGTAATTTTGCTGAATTTGTTTCTCATTGTTTTGAATTATTAGTTAAGTAAATTGTTAAATTAAATATAGAATTATCATTGGAAATCCATAATAACTTTTAATTACTTTTAAAATTCTAAATATGAAAAAAATTCAAAAATATAGTATAAAACAACTACTTTCTCTTTCCCTACCTTTCCTTTACTGGGAGATAGTTTTACCCCTTTGGAGAACACCTCCTAAATTAATTTTTGGAAATACAATAGGCTACAGGAGAAACATAATACCAAGAATCAAATCTTTTTTTAAAAAAAGAAATTCTAAACATATTGTTTCTTCAGAAAATATTCAATTATTAAATGAATTAGATAAAAATGGATATCTTCGATTATCTAAAATAGATTCGAAAAAAATGAAACTCATATCTGCTCAATTTAAAAAATGTATTTCGGAAGATTCAAAAACTTTTTATATGGCCAATAATGGGAATCAAACTTTTGTAAAAGATCCTTTGCGTAATATTCCTGAAATAAAAGATATTTTAAATGATTTAAAACCTCTTTTCCTAGATATGAGTTCAGGTGAATATTTTATAAAACAATTTGCTGCCAAAAGAAATATTCACATTGGTAATGCTTTTGATCATGTAGATTCCGGCATATCTAATGCTTTCCATAATGATGGATTAAGTTGTAGGGATAGAGTAATATATATTTTATTATCAGATAATGTTAACAAAGAAACTGGAGCAACTAAATTTATTAATAAAAAGGATTCTAAAAGTTTATCAAGGGATTTTGAGTATTTTTCAAGAAGATTTTTGACTAGAAGATTTGTTGAAAAAATGTATGAAAAAGCTGAGTATTTCGAGGGCTCGCTTGGTGATATTTATATGATGAATACTCCAGAAATTTTACATGGAGCTACAATACCTAAAGTAGGCTCTACTAGAGACACAATATCATTTATTTATACCGAAGATCAACCAAAAAATAGTACTGATTTTTTGCATTTTTCAGATTGATTCTAAATTTTTTATTTAAAAGGATTTTTTATGATTTCTTCAGAAAATTATCGCAAAGAAATTGATGGCATAAGAGCGTTTGCTGTAATTGCAGTAATAATAAATCACTTTAATTATAAACTTTTGCCTAGTGGATATTTAGGTGTTGATATATTTTTTGTTATTTCAGGATTTGTTATAACATCTTCTTTAGCCAATAGAGAATCCAAAGGGTTTTGGGATTTTATTTGTAGTTTTTATGCAAGACGTTTAAAAAGGTTAGTTCCTGCATTGGCCTTTTTTGTAATTATTTGCGGCATCTTAATTTGCCTTGTTAATCCCTATCCTGGAGTCTCTTTATTTACAGGAATTACCTCTTTATTTGGGGTTTCTAATATTTACCTTTGGAGAGAATCAACAGATTATTTCGCAGAGTCAACCCAATTAAATATTTTTACGCATACTTGGTCTTTAGGCGTCGAAGAGCAATTTTATTTAATTTTTCCTTTTTTAATTTGGTTTTCAGGATTTTTAAGGCAAACAAGAAATGGTAAAAGAAACTTTATTTATTTGATTTGTTTTTTGTCAATTATTTCACTATCGCTATTTATTTATTATTCATTAAATCATGTATCCACGTCATACTTTTTAATGCCTTGTAGATTCTGGGAGATGGCTTCAGGTAGTCTCTTTTATTTTTTGTCTAGGCGAAATCAAAAATCAAATATTGAATTTTTTAAAATAAATCCTAATTTCGTTGCTATTTTAATTTTACCAATATTATTTCTTCCTACTTCCACAAATTTAATTGCAACATTATTAATTGTTTTCCTTACAAATTTTCTTATCTTAAATATTAGAAAAGATTTTTTAGTTTATAAACTTTTTACTCAAAATTATATTGTTTATGTCGGTCTAATTTCTTATTCCTTATATTTGTGGCACTGGGGAATTTTATCTCTAGCTACTTGGACTATTGGAATAAATAAGTGGTCTGTACTTATACAAATATTACTGATATTTTTATTGTCAATATTTTCTTATAAATATATTGAGCAACCTTTAAGAAATTCTATTTGGTTAAAGAAGAAATATTTATCACTATTTTTTGGTGCTTCAATTATATCTATCTCGGCTTTATTCTTAATTATTTTAGGAAAACCTCTCAAAGAGGGATTAGCAAAAATTAATAAGAAGATTAATCCCGCCGCTTATGAATATTATCCTACTTCTACAGAAGGTCTTAAATGTAATTTTCCCAGCAAAATAAAAAATGCATTAGTTGATTGTTTGAAAATTGAAGTAAATTCTGATAATAAAGGAAATATTTATCTTATTGGTGACAGTCATGCTGCAAATCATTATTTTAGTATTAAAAATAATTTGCCTACAAATCAATTTTCGGAAATTAGATCTATTCTGGAGTGGGGTTTAATTCATTCATTAGAAGGAGATAAATGTATTAATTCTCCATGTATTAAAAATAGTTGGGATAAATATCTTTATTTCTTTGAAAATAATCTTACATCAAAAGATATTGTTATTTTCTCTTGGGCAAGAGATAGAATAGTTAAAGATAGGAAGGCAAAATTAGTTCGCGAGCCTGATCAAAAGAAACTACAAATTCTTCAAACAAAGCTTATTGAAATAATAGAAATTATTAGAAAAAATAAATCTAAACTTATCCTTGTTGATGATATTCCAAAAGTTTGTCCCGGTAGCATAAATTTTAGACAAGACATAATAGTTAGAGGAAATATAAAAAAATGTGTAATTAAAAAATCTATTTCATTACAAGATCGAGAACCACTCTCAATTATTTATAAAAACTTATCTGAAAAAAATGATAGTATTAATTACTTTGATCCTCATGATTATCTATGCCAAGATGATGGATGCGACTTATTTGATGAGGAAGGTAATATGCTTTATTCAGATGAAAGTCCACATTTTTCAGCAAATAATCCAGCACCATTAATTAAGGCATGGAATTATTACTTAAAGAAAATTTAATATTATCTGGAAAATTATTTTATAAAAACTTAAATATATCTTTAATAAGCAATTATAATTTTGTAAAAAATTAATCAATAACTTAATAGTAAAAAATTTTAAAAGGTAATTGATAATTATTAGGGTATTCTAGACGATTTTGCTTATGGCAAATTTATTATTTCAAAAAATATAAATAGACATTTATATATATTATTAGTTACAAAGACATTTTTATTTATAGAATTGAAATTAATTTAATTTTTAAGCTTTTTTAGGCTTAAATGTAAACCCTAAATTAGATTGAATCAAAGTAGATTTTCTCATTATGAATAAAAAGGTTGCAGCAATAATACAAGCAAGAACAGATTCAACAAGATTACCAAATAAAGTTTTAGCTAATCTTGGAGGCAAAACACTCATTGGATTTCTGATTGAAAGGGTAAAAAAATGCAAAGAAATAAATGAGATTATACTTGCCACCACAAATAATAAATCGGATGACGTGTTGGCTGAAATAGCAAATGATTTAAATATAAAAATTTTTAGAGGAGATGAAAACGATGTACTTTTTAGATATTACAAGGCTTCTTTAATAACAGATTGTAATTTTATAGTAAGGATAACTGGGGATTGTCCTTTAATTGATCCTTCTATTATCTCAGAAACCATAAAGAACTTTTTTTATCAGAATGTTGATTATCTAAGCAATTGTTTCCCTCCATCATTTCCTGATGGATTAGATGTAGAAGTTTTTAGTAAAGAGGTTTTATTTAATGCTCAAAAAGATTGCAACAATAAGAATTTTCGCGAACATGTTACTCAATGGATTAGAGAGCAGGATCGATTTAAAATTGGTACTTTTAAATCTAAAATTGATTATTCATCTCTAAGATGGACAGTTGATGAACCAGAAGATCTTGAGGTAATAAGATTTGTAGTTAAAAAATTTAAGGGATTACAAGATTTTTCTTGGGAAGATGTAATCATACTGCAGCAGAAATATCCAGAGATATTTAAAAAGAATAAAAGATTTGCTAGAAATGAAGGCTCTAAGATAAATACTGGTCAAAAACTTTACAAAAGAGCAAAAAAAGTAATACCAGGAGGAAACATGCTTTTATCTAAACGTCCCGAAATGTTCCTTCCTAATGGTTGGCCAGCATATTTTTCTAAATCCAAGGGATGTAGAGTCTGGGATTTAGATGGTAATGAGTTCATAGATATGAGTATTATGGGAATCGGAACTAATATTCTTGGCTACAGCAATGATGAAGTTGATAAAGCTGTAATTGAAAATATTAAAAAGGGTAATATGAGTAGTTTAAATTGTCCCGAGGAGGTAAAACTTGCTGAAAAATTAATTAGTATGCATTCTTGGTCAGATATGGTTAGATTTGCCAGGAGTGGTGGGGAAGCAAATGCAATAGCTGTAAGAATTGCGAGAGCTTGCTCTGGCAAAGATAAAGTTGCTATTTGTGGTTATCATGGTTGGCATGATTGGTATTTGGCAACAAATCTGCAAAATAAATCAGGACTTAAAGATCATCTTTTGCCAGGCCTAGAACCTATAGGAGTGCCAAAATCTCTTGAAGGTAGTGTAATACCTTTCAAATATAATGATCTTGAAGAATTAAAAAATATTGTTCAAAAATATGATTTAGCTGCAATAAAAATGGAAGTCGAGAGATCAATTAAGCCTAAAAAAGGATTTCTCGAAGGCGTAAGAGAATTATGTGATCAAAAAGGCATAGTTCTTATCTTTGACGAATGCACCTCTGGATTTAGGGAAACCTTTGGAGGATTGCATCTTAAATATGGGGTTTATCCGGATATGGCTATGTTTGGTAAAGCACTTGGGAATGGATTTGCTATTACAGCTGTATTGGGAAAAAGATCTGTAATGGAACATGCACAAAATACCTTTATTAGTAGTACTTTCTGGACCGAAAGAGCGGGATCTACGGCAGCATTAAAAACCCTTGAAATAATGGAGAGAGAATCTACCTGGGATTTAATTTCTAAGAATGGGAAATATGCTAGAAATCTTATTTATAAACTTTCAAAAAAATACAAAATAGAAATTAATTTATCTGGTCTTGATCCATTAATTTGTTATCAATTTAAGTCAAAAAATAATTTAAAATATAAGACATACATAACTCAAGAAATGCTAAAGAAGGGATACTTAGCTTCCAACTTATTTTACTTATGTATTGACCATACTGAAGAAATAATTAATGACTTTATCGAAAATCTGGATTTAATTTTTGAAGTAATAGGAAAGTGTGAAAATGGAACTCAAAATATAGATAATTTATTAGTATTTGATGTATGCCATTCGGGATTTCAAAGACTAAATTAATTAAATTAAATTTCTTCAAATAGAGAAGCTACTATTGCATTTTCCTTTTTTAATAATGGAATCTTACGCATTATGGGGTAAGAAATACCACAATCCCTAGAATAAAAAGCATCATCAAGTTTTACTAGATTAGTTTGAGTTAATGGACATTGCCATAATAAATTTTTAGAAGCTTTAATTCTTACTGCTTCAGATTTTTTTGGTGTTGATTTAGTAATGGTCAAAACACCACTTGGGTTCAATGGATTCTCAATGTGTTCTAATAATCTGTAGTCTTCAATTAAACAGTTCATATTTTTAGCAATTTTATATAAACCTTAAATATATCCATGATGCATCATTCTTTTTTTTCCTTCTGGTGTGGCTAGTTCGTAAATTGGTTCAACCAATATTACAGCTCTCCTTGCGACTCTTAAACACTCTCTCATAAGAATTTCTTCATAACCTCCATTTGGTTCAAGTGAATGGGAACTATATAAAACATCAATACTGTTATCAGCTAAAGGAATTTTAAAAATATCTCCAACAAATAATTCTGCAGATTGAAAATTTTTTGATAAATAACTTTTTGCAACCTTTATTCTAGACCAGCTAATATCAAGTCCTAGTGTTTTACTTGGCTTAATTTTTAAAGACTTAAGAACTGGCGATAAAGTGGTGGCTTCACCAACCCCAATTTCTAGTAATGTGCCATTATCCGGAAGATAAGGGGTAATTAAATTTGCGAGTTGTGGACCCCAATAATCATTTTTAAATTCACTATTATTTTCAAGCCACTTAACATAAGTACCAGCTTGAAGATCATAGGCAATCATTGTTGAAAAACGATTATTTCTAGTGTCGTTTTTATTAATAGATGCTAGATAAGACCTTGCATACTCCATAGCGTTCTCTCCTTTTTTATATTTATCTCTCATCCCAATAATTAGTTTCCCTAAGTATGGCTCATTAAAATAATTATTTTCTTGGAAATCTTCTTCCATAATTTAATTTTCTATTTTCAAAAAACTTTTACTAGTAAATAATAAAATATTCTTTAATTTTAATTGAAGGTCATATTTAAATCTATATCAAGTAGTTTTAATAAATAGTTTAAATATTTTTTATGTAATATATATCAAATTTTTCTATAAAGTTGTTTCCACAATAGGTTTAATTTAATGATTAATTATTAACAATAAATCATGATCTCAAATTTTTTATACTTAAACTATAGCTATTGATAATTGAATATTTTACTTAAAGATATTTGATAGTTTTAAACAAAAATAGAAAATTTAAATAAAAGAATTTTTTGTATTTAGTTTTTTTAATTTAGATTCTGCTAAGCGTTTGTGTATTATAATTATTTTTTAAATGCGTACTTAGTAAATTTCATATGCCTTCTGGGGTTTTAACTGTAGCTTTAACTTCTAATTTCCATGCAGATATTATTAGAGAATTAATTAATAATGGATTACCTGTTAGATTGGCTGCAATAAGCGATAGGATTGAATATCAACCAGATAATTTGAAAGAGTTTTTAAAAAAATATAAGATAAATTCTTTTAATTATGAACCTCTATACAGACCTGATAATTTTGATAAGATATACCATCCTAATTATGAAATATTAGATTCTAATTTTTTTAAAAAGATTTCTTACTATAAAGAGTTATTTCTTTTAATGACAGATAGAAATTCATTTTTCCCAATATCAGTAATAGAAAGATCTAGGTTATTCAACAAATATTTATTTCATTTTTCAGAATTAATAGATAAAAACCAAATAGATAGCATTATCTTTTTCGGAATACCTCATGGACCTTGGTCTATCGCTTTGTGGGGATTGGCAAAGAGTTTGAATATTAATATTATGTATACTTCCCCAGTTGATATATCAACTAATTTCACAACAATAGAAACAGAATTAACTATAAATAGAAAATATATTGAAGATAAGGCTATCCTTGGTAAATTAGTCAACATAAAAAGTTCTAACAAAATAAAAAAAATTCTTAAAAATCAAATAATACAAAAAAGTTTTACAGAAAAATATATCAATAGGAAAATGCTAAAACACGTTAATACCCATAAAAAATATTTAAAAAGAATACTCAGCCTTATTTTAAAACAACCATTTTCAGTTTACATAAGTCCTGAATTTGACTTAAATATTCATAAAAGAATGCGGATTGCTTGTGCTTTTCCTCTATTTAAATACTACTTAAGCATCTTAAAATCACTTAGATTTTATAAAGTAAATTCCACAAAAAAATTACCAAATAAAAATTCTGTAGTTTTATTTTTGCATATGCAGCCAGAAGCTGCTTTAAACCCTCTTGGAGGATATTTCAATGATCAATTACTTATTTTGGATTTAATTTTAGAGGCTTTACCTAATGATATGAATGTTTTTGTTAAGGAGCATCCTTATCAATACGAAGAAATAGGTGAAGATAAAAATGAAAGATCAATTGATTTCTATAAATATTTAATACGAGATGAAAGAGTTACATTATTAGATAGGTCTCTTCCTAGTACAGAGATAATTGAAAATGCAGGAGTGATAATCTCTTCTTGTGGAACAGTTTGTTGGGAATCCATCTTGATAGGCAAGCCTTCAATAGTATTTGGTTGGTCATGGTTTACTAATTGTAAAAGTTGTTTAGTTGTTGATTCAGTAGAGAAATTAAGAAAGGCAATTATTAAATCAAGATCTAAGTCAAAAGAGGATGTCTTAAAAGATAGAGATGATTTTATTAATGATCTACAGCAACGTTTAATATATGGCATTAATAGCAATTATTATCTTCCTGATGCAGGCCCAGATTTTGATTATGATCTAGGTCTCAAAAATATAGCTAAAGCTCTTACGATAGTTACTAATAAATACTAGAAGAATTAAAAAGCCTCTACAAAAATGGCTTTATAAGATTAGAACATATAGAAATAAATATTTATATTGAAAAAAAATAAATAATATATCTAATTATGATCTTTTTTCTGCGACTGTATATAAACAGCTAAGTATCAAGGATAAATCTAATATTGGAGATCAATCTATGGTTTCTAAAAAATAGTTCTTTCATTTATAAATCTTCAATTAAGTCTAAAGAAGTAGGTTGTCCTCTCTCAACAGATTTGACGATTTTTTTTCCAATAATTTGATCAAATAATTTTGGAGGTAAACCCATACCCGGTCTTATTCTTTTTATATCTTTATTTGTTAATACGTGTCCTTTGGGTAAATCGCGAATAAAATATATTGATCTTTTGAAAATGATATTTTTTTCTTCAGACTTCTGTTTTTTATATGTTGCTTTTCCAAGAGATTGCCAAGATAAATAAGACTCTTTACAAAGATATTTTAATTCTGGAGGAGTAATTGAGAATTCACTATCAGGACTTTTAACTTTTTTGTTCAAAATAAAGTGTTTTTCGATTAAGCATGAACCTAAAGCTACTGAGGCTAAAGATACAGTAGTTCCTAAAGTATGATCTGATAGACCTACTGGAACTTTAAAATAATCAGTTAGTTCTTTTATTTGTAATAAATTGGCCTGATTTATCGGTGCTGGATAACTGCTAACACAATGCAGCAATACAATATCATTACAACCATTAGATTTAGCTGTTTCAAGGGCATCTGCTATCTCTTCTTTAGTTGAAATTCCAGTTGACATTATTATTGGTTTGTTTTGTTGAGCGACATATTTAATTAATGGCAAATCACAAAGTTCAAAGGACGCAATTTTATAAGCTGGGGCATCTAATTTAGCTAATAAATCTACTCCTCTTTCATCAAAGGGTGTTGAGAAAATTGTTATGCCAATATTTCTTGCAAACTTGAAAATCTCATTATGCCATTCAAAAGGCGTTTCAGCTTTTTTATATAAGTCATAAAGTTTATAACCGTCCCATAAACCACCTTTTATGAAGAAATCTTTTTTATTGCAATCTATAGTCATAGAATCTGCATCATATGTTTGAATCTTTATTGCATCTGCACCACATTTTTTTGCTGCTTGAATAGTATCTAGAGCGGCTTGTATAGATCCATTATGATTTGCTGATAATTCAGCTACAATATAAGGCTTTTGTTTATTACCTATTTTCTTACCTTCAATTTCAATAAGCATTTATTAGTTTTTAATTCTATAGACTCCAATTTTACCTTAAAAAATTACAAAAAATTTATACACTATAAATTTTTATGTAATAAAATTTAGCCATCTATTTCTGAAATATAAACATCTGCTATTAATCCATTTGATCTCTTATTAACTCTTCTAAATTCTAATTTTAAGCCATTTATTTCTATATAGGCAAATGGATAACCCTCCGCGTCTAGCATCCTTATTTGGTCATACCACTCTTGTATATTTCCATTTTTACAATTACTAAGATCACTTTCAATAGGTTCTCTTCTTCTAAAGTTTATAATTTCTCCTTTTTGAGGTTTAACTTTTGGCTCATTTTTTATAATCTCATAAATCATTTTTCCCATTAACTCATTACTTCGTAAAAAAACTTCTTCAGCGCTTCCATTAAGATTTAAAGGCTTTTTAAGGTAAATATCACCCCCATCAATTATTTCCGTGCATTCAATAGCTGATAAAATCGTGTTTTCATGCTTCAACTTTATTAGATTTTGTAAAGGGCTGCCACCTCTCCCGTAAGGTAAATCTGTCATATGGAAGATAACAGTCTTAAATTCTTTCCATATCTCTTTAGGAATAATATGATTCCAATGTAAAACAAAAATCCATTTTGGTTTATTATTTTTTAATTTTTCCATAAACTCTGAATTATCAGAAATTAGATAAACTTTTATTTTTAATAAATTTTCTAAATCTTTTGCTAATTTGACATTCCAAGTCTTTGAAGATAATAAAAATATCATTTTAAATATCTTTGTAATGATCAATTCTAATAGTATATATCTTTTTATTTATTAAGAAAAATGCAGGATATTTATTATTATCAACTATTCTTAATTTATTAAATTGATCTTTGATTGTTTTATTAATATCTAATTCAGAATCTGATTTTGTTCGTTTTCTATAAAATGTATCCTCTCCTTTTTGTCTGCGTTTATTAGAGATTATTTCAGGATAATTATGAATCCATTTCATGCATAGATTAATTGTTTTGTTGGCTTGTAATTTTCGCCAATCATCTACTAATTCATCGTTATTTAAATCTATATAATCTTGTATATATATATCCCCAGAATCAACCGATAAATCTGCTTCTATTAAAGAAACTATAATATTATTTTTCCCCTCTAATATTTGCCATGACATTGGACTAAATCCTTTACCTTTTGGTAAGTCACTCTCATGAATAACAAGATTATTTTTATTAAACAAAAGTTTTTCTTTTTGGATTATTTTGGAAAAGGATAAAATAAAACATATATCACCCTTTTTAAAATCATCTAAACTATGAATCCACCTAACCTCATATCCTTCAAACCATAGCTTTGAAATTAAATAAGGTATATAGTTATTTATCCAACTATTATGATCTGAGAGAATTGTAATTAATCTATTTTTATTTTTAAAATTTTTTTCTATTAAATTTGGATATAAAATTTTTTCTAATAAATAAAAATTACTTTTACATAATTTTATAAAGTTATATGCCTTTAAATTCAGGTTTTCCCTAAGAGATTTAAAAATCAAAGGTATTATTTTAAAAAATAATTTTTTTTGAGTATCGTCTGAATAATTATCCAAAATGATCTTAGAGAATAATTTATTAGATTTATTAGTAAAAAATAATAATTTCCCAATAGGTGTTGAAAAATCATCATAGATAACCTTATAAAAAATTAATTTGAAATTTATATTATCGAAATCAATAGTCTTGTTTGTTTTAGATAATTTCTTATAAATTTTATTATGATCATTTAAAGCTAGCTTTATGTTAAAAATATCTTTATTAGTTAATGTTTTATCAGAAGGATCACTAAAATTGTCACTAGATAATTTGATTGGAAAATTTATACCTAATAAATTATTTACTACTCTTTTTGTGCCAAATCCATCAACTAATTCTCTCCCATCATTTAGTAATATCTTTTTATTTATAAAATCATCAATAGCATTACTTATTTTTTTAGAACTTACTAGATTTTCACTCTCAATCAAATTAATATATTTGTCATCATATAAATTCTTTGAGATCTCCTTTTGGTTATTAGCAAGAATTATAGTTATTGATGGTATTCCTAAGCATAATCTTTCTAGTGAAGTTGAACCTCCAGCTCCAATAAATAAATCTGCTCTTAAAATAAATCCTGCAAGTGATTCTTTAGTATTATGAATATATAAATTTTTTATTTTTTTTTTCTGCTTTTTTTAAATAACTATAGTATTTTGATCCTTCAGAAATTATGTAATCAAAAATTATGTCAGAATATTTTTTCTCAGAAATGCTATCTATAACTTTAGTATGTATTGAATTTTCTAATCCACCAAAATAAATTAGAATTCTTTTAATTTCATTTCTTCTTATAGGTAAATTATTTATCCCAAAATACTCTTTACCTAATAATGCATAATTAGGACCAAGTAATATTTGCGAATTAATATCAAATACATTTTTATATTTTTCTAGATTTTTATTAGTAAAGTAATTCTGATTTAAAAGAATTTCACAATAATGATTTCTATTAAATAGATCATCAATTACAAATATTTTTGGATT
>MDSZ01172145.1_pt1 | contig 12717 bp, 8 predicted proteins | sample 811201 | NCBI WGS metagenome assembly MDSZ01 (sample SAMN05326647, study PRJNA326480) | marine metagenome | isolation source: seawater | place: Indian Ocean: North | collected 2010
CCGAGGTTATGACCTATGGTTTGAAGGTGGACGGCCCGGAATGCACATCATCCATTCCTGGCCAGACAACTCTCACAAAGTAGTTGCTAAAAATCAGCTTAAACAAAACCAGTGGCAACATGTATGCGTGACCTACAACGGACAGGCTGCAGCCAACTCGGTAGAAATTTATGTGAATGGCAAAAAACAGGACAAAGGAAACCCACATCACACATTAAAAAAGAGCAGCATCCGCACAAATAAACCATTTCATATTGGCCGGAGATTCCGTACAGCTCAGTTAAATGATACCGATATTGATGATGTACGGGTCTACAACCGTACCCTTGCTGAAAAAGAGATTACGGAGGTAATGGAACTCTCCTACCGTTTTATCCCCATGCCCAAGGGCTTGGTTTCCTCCATTGATTTTAATACCTTTGAAGGCAATCAGACTAAAGATTCCACCAATGTAAATGGCATTTATGTAATTCATGGTAAAGCCAAGCAGACCGAGTTAGGAAAAGTCGCTTCAGGTTTTAAAGTGGAGCAAGGTGGTTTTATCGAGTCCCCCACTACTGGAGTACTTGAATATAACCAAGCTTTCTCTTGGTCCATGTGGGTAAAAACTACCACCAAACTATCCGGTGCACTGCTTGGAAAAATGGATGAAAAAGCGAAACATCGCGGGTACGATGTCTGGATGGAAGGTGGTCGCCCAGGCATGCACATTATTCACGCATATCCCGAAAACGCGATCAAAGTGGTCACGAAAAACCCCCTACCACTTAATGTATGGAACCACTTGTGTGTAACCTATGACGGATCCGGCAAGGCCGCTGGAATCAATATTTTCGTTAATGGCAACAACCAACAAAAAGACATTGCACAGGATGATCTCACTGCCACCATTAAAACAGACAAAACCTTCCGAATTGGCCGTCGCTATTACGGTGCCGCAGTAAACGGGGTGGAGATTGATGAGATTGGACTCTACCATCGCGTGCTCAACCGCAAAGATGTGGAGAGACTGAGTAAAGTGGATACGCTCTCCCCACTTTTTGCAAAGCCACTTAATTTGCTGGCCAACGCCCAGCGAACTTTGCTGCACGATGAGTATCTCAACCGCTTTGACAAGGAGTATAAAAACCTGCTTGCCGACACCCGAGCAAAGCAGCACCAACTCAACCAACTCAAAAACAAAAAAATCACTTCGATGGTGATGGGAGATAACCCGCCCAACAAGATGCGAGACACTTATCTACTTGTACGCGGGCAGTACAGCACTCCAGATAAATCTAAAGTTATTCCACCAAATACGCCTAATTTTCTTCCGGCGATGAGGGATGACAGTAGTAAGAACCGACTGGGACTGGCCAAATGGTTAACCGATAAAAAAAACCCGCTTACCCCGCGGGTTACAGTAAACCGCTATTGGCAGACTATTTTTGGCAGAGGTATTTCTGATACTCCAAGCGACTTTGGCTCACAAGGTAAGTGGCCTACTCACCCAGACCTGCTCAACTGGCTAGCAGCTGACTTTATCGAAAGCGACTGGGATGTTAAAAATGCGATCCGCCAGTTGGTAACCTCCGCAACTTACCGCCAGTCCTCTGTTACCACCGAGGAACACTTGGCCAAGGATCCGGAAAACCTCTATTTCGCCCGGGCTCCCCGCTTCCGCATCATGGGAGAATTTGTGCGGGATCAGGCCCTGCATATCAGTGGTTTGCTCAACCAAAAATTTGGAGGTCCCGGCGTAAAGCCTTATCAACCCGCTGGTCTGTGGAACGAGGTGTCCCTCGACCGGAACCGGAAGTTTGTTCAAGATAAAGGAAACAAGATTTACCGCAGGAGCATGTACACCTATTGGAAACGCTCCGCTCCCCAGCCCGCCATGACCGCCTTTGATACACCTTCCCGCGAAATCTGTACCATTCAGCGCCAGCGCACCAATACCCCGATGCAATCACTGGTAACACTGAATGATGTGCAATTTGTAGAAGCTTCACGATTCTTCGCCCAGCGGGTCCTGCTGACGGGACCAAAGGATTTCCCCGGACAGGTAAACCGGGCTTTTGAACTGGCTACCGGTCGCCCGGCGGACAACTTGCGCCAACAGGTCATGAAGAAGGCATATGAAAAACAAAAGTCTGCTTTTGATCAAAATCCAGACCAGGCTGATCAATTACTGGCAATGGGAGATTCACCCAGGGAAGAATCTATAGATGCCAAGGAGCATGCCACCTGGACGGTGCTTGCCTCCATGATCCTCAACCTGGACGAAACTTTAAACCGAGAATAAGCAGAAATTAATTTATTATGAATCCTCTCGAACTACACCAGACTTTTACCCGCAGACAAATGCTCCGGCTTGGAGCTATGGGCATGGGTACTTTGGGCTTTGCCAATATCGCTGCCCCTCTAATCGGAGCAGTGGGAAAACCCGCCGGTGCCACCCCTCTATCCGGCACCCTCAAACGCACGCATTTCAAACCAACAGCCAAGCGGGTGATTTATTTATTCATGTCGGGCGGACCCTCTCATATCGACATGTTCGATTATCATCCCAAATTACGGGAATACCACGGACAGGAACTGCCCGACAGTATCCGCAACGGCCAGCGTATTACCGGGATGACATCCAAGCAGTCCTCCTTCCCCTGCGTGGCTCCCATGTTTGAGTTTACCAAGCATGGGCAGAACGATACTTGGTTTAGTGAGCTCGTCCCTCATACCGCCTCGATTGCCGATGATATCTGTTTGATCAAATCGATGCATACTGAGGCGATCAACCACGACCCAGCCATTACCGCGATCAATACCGGGTCCCAGCAACCAGGCAAACCTGCGATGGGTGCGTGGCTGGACTGGGGAATGGGCAGTCCCAACCAAAATCTACCGGGCTATGTGGTTATGATTTCCAGGGGCAAAGGTAACCCTCAAGCTCTCTATGATCGTCTTTGGGGTAGCGGATTCCTCCCCTCAAAGCATCAGGGTATTAAGTTCCGCTCCGCGGGTGATCCTGTCCTCTACCTATCCAATCCCAATGGGATTTCCCAAACTATGCGTCGGGATATGCTCGATGGCATCGCAGAGATCAACAAGCATAAGAAACTGCAGTCAGGAGATCTTGAAATTGATGCTCGTATCGCACAGTACGAGATGGCTTACCGCATGCAAACCAGTGTGCCCGAGTTAGTCGACCTCGGAGAAGAGCCTGACCATGTTCTCGATATGTACGGTCCGGATGCCCGTAAAAAAGGAACCTTTGCTCACAACTGTTTAATCGCCCGCCGACTCGCCGAGCGAGATGTTCCGTTTGTACAACTCTTTCACCGTGGATGGGACCAGCACGGGTCCCTTCCTCAGGCAATTCGCAACCAGTGTAAGGATGTGGATCAACCCGCAGCTGCTCTGGTCAAAGATTTAAAGCAGAGAGGATTACTCAAAGATACTATCGTAATATTCGGGGGCGAATTCGGACGGACGGTTTACTCGCAAGGCAAGCTAACCAAAGACAGTCATGGACGTGATCACCACGGTCGCTGCTTCTCCACCTGGGTTGCGGGTGGTGGATTCAAACCCGGAATGGAATACGGACGGACTGATGATTATTCCTATAATATTCTGGAAAACCCCGTGCATGTGAATGATCTAAATGCCACGGTTCTGAAAGCCCTAGGCATAGATCACGAGCGCTTCACCTATCGCTATCTTGGGCTCGACCAGCGGCTCACTGGAGTCGACCACCCTAAAGTAATATCTGAACTCCTCGCCTAATTGAGGCTTTCTTTTTCCTAAAAGCACTTCTTCATAAGCATTTTTGCTTTGACCTAGGGTCCTGGGTCAAACAAAACCAAGCTGTGATTTCGGTGGTGGACGAAAGAAGAGCCTTATTGGCGGAATGGTTGGATCAAGATACTCCCTTTTCAGGAAGCTCTCTTGAAATTGCCTCAGCGGATGCAAGTTTCCGGCGCTACTTTCGTATAAATTTTGATGGGCAAAATTACATCGTCATGGATGCCCCTCCTGAATTGGAAGACTCCGGACCCTTTGTAAAAATTGCGGAGTGGATGAAAAGCAAAGATATTCAAGTGCCTGAAATTTTTGCCAAAGATCTCGAAAAAGGATTCATGGTACTGTCTGATTATGGTGATTTTCATTTTCAGGATGCATTGGAAAGCCAGGATCGTGATTCTTTGTATGATCTGGCCTTGGAAGAGATTGGTAGCATGCAATGCAATTTATTGGATGCTAAGAATAAATTACCCGAATTTGATCAATTCTGGCAAAATAAAGAACTCGATATTTTCCGGGAATGGTGCCTTCCCCATCTCTCTGTAGAAGAGTATCAAAAAAGTACGAAGGCCTTGGTCAAAGGGGTAAATTTGATTCCCAAAGCGTTTATGCATCGAGATTTCCATTGTCGAAACCTGCTTCTATGTTCCGAAAAAAAGCTCGGTATTATTGATTTCCAGGGAGCTATGTTTGGACCTGTCACTTATGATTTGGTTTCCCTGCTCCGTGATTGTTATGTGGATAATGCACCGGCTTGGGTTGACCAGAAAGTTGGTGCATTCCAGCAAAAACTTCAGGTCGCAGGATTGACCTACGCCAGTGTAAGTGAAGATGAATTCCTAAGGTGGTTTGATGTCGCCGGTTTGCAAAGGCATTTAAAATGCGTGGGCATTTTTCATCGGCTGAAAATTAGAGACAATAAACCCGAATATTTAAATGATGTACCACGGGTTCTTCGTTACTGCAAAGAGGTCCTGGATCGGCATTCCGATCTCAAGGACCTAAACAAATTGGTTAGCCAAGCCAGCATCTTGGATTAAATTTTATGAAAGCAATGATTTTAGCAGCCGGTTATGGCAAGCGCCTTCGTCCCCTGACCGATCATACACCAAAGCCCTTACTGCCGATTGGGGGAAAACCGATGATTGTTCATCACCTTGAAAAAATCGCGGATTCCGGAATTAAGGAAGTGGTGATTAACCTCGGACACCTTGGTTCGAAAATCCCCCAGTCTCTGGGCAATGGGTCCACATGGGGGTTATCAATTGAATATTCAGATGAAGGACCTGATCCACTCGAAACGGGTGGAGGCATGACCAAGGCTCTTCCTCTTCTGGGGTCTGAAACTTTTCTTTTAGTCAACGGGGATGTCTGGACTGACCTTGATTTTTCTTCAATTCCATCCTCACTAACCGGTGATGACCAAGCCATGCTTTTCCTGGTCGATCAACCCGGTTGGCGCGATAAAGGAGACTTCAAATTGGATGACAATCGCGTACAGGAATCTGATTGCCCCGACCTTCTTTACGCCGGCATCGCATTGTATCACCCATCCATTCTCGATGGAGCGAAAGTCGAAAAATTTTCCATCGTACCGCGTTTGAAAAAGGCGATTCAGGAAGATCGGGTAGCAGGCAAAAAGATCGTTGGTGAATGGGATGATGTCGGCACGCCCGAGAGGTTGTCGGCTCTACGCGAAAAACACGGAGAATAAATTCAGAAAGGCTTGCGGGAACCTCCCGGAATAGTGTTTCCATTTATTGGTTGAGCTTCCGGTAAGCCAAATTCGCCCACCACATAGGCGATCAGGTTTTTTAAGTCCCAATCAGCTAAATCTGTGGAAGCAGTTGCCATCACTCTACCCCACTCGTCTTTAGGGTGATACCCCCGGTCTCCAGAGCGAAATTTACGCATTTGCTCAATAAAATACCAACCTTCCAGCTTGTCCAAGGCGGGTGATTTCAGCTTTCGATTGCCTTCTGCCCGTTCGCCATGGCATTGGACACATCTTTGTTCATACAGTTTTTTTCCAAGATTCATGTCACCTTGAATCGTACGAATGGCAGGTTTTGGATCCTGCCTGGCAAACCAGTCAGCCAGGTATGCTATTTCCACCTGGTTTTCGATTTTACGGGCTCCCACTCCCATGAGATATTCCGAACGGTTCTTTGGGTTCTGACCCCGCACCCCGGAATGAAATTTCTGGAGTTGTTCATATAGGTACCAATATTCCATCCCATCCAAAATAGGACCACGTTGAGCCTCCTGCGTACCATGACATACCCTACATTCGTTAACCTTTGCCAACATTTCCGATTCAACCAAAACGGGAGGCACCTCTTGCTTTACTTTTGAATTGGGTTCCTGCTTTTTCACGCAACCCAAGAAAACAATGACGAACAGACTGTTCAGCAGAATTTGGGCTAGGCTTACCTTCATTCATCCCTTTCTAATGGCTCAGAAATAAGGGACAAGCGAATAGCATGACCCGGATCTATTCTTTACGACTGCGATTGTCTATTGCATGATGGATCTATGCCCAAAATCAGGACACAATCGATCAGCAAAACTTTCCCGGATGGCACCCAGGCTCTGAATTCCGTGAATCTGGAGGTCCATGATGGTGAACTCTTGGCACTGGTTGGCCCATCCGGTTGCGGAAAGACCACTTTACTTCGCATTTTCGCAGGTCTAGATACAGCCACAGAAGGGGAAATATTCTTCGATGAGCGGGAAATCTCAAAACTTCCCCCGGATCAAAGAGATTTAGGTATGGTCTTTCAAAATTACGCCCTCTTTCCGCATCTGACTGTTTTCAAAAATATATTATTGGGCCTCGAAAAAAGTAATTTGTCAAAAACGCACAAAGAGGAACAGGTTCAAAAGGTTGCCCAAAGTCTCGGCCTTGCCGACCTACTGATGCGTAAACCATCCGAGATTTCGGGTGGGCAAAGACAAAGGGTCGCACTGGCTCGTTTGCTCGCCCGCAATCCATCCATTCACTTACTAGATGAACCCTTGAGTAACCTGGACGCCAACCTCCGCTTACGAATGCGCCAGGAATTGGCGGAGCTTCACCTAAAGCATCAAAAGACCACTCTGTTTGTGACGCATGATCAAGCGGAAGCCATGACTCTAGGTCAACGAATTTGCCTGCTCAATCAAGGATCAGTTGAGCAAATGGGCACCCCACAGGAACTTTATGATTCACCCAAGAATTTATTCGTGGCCGGTTTCTTTGGTATGCCTTCAATCAATTTAATTCACGGAAAAATCGAATTAAAATCCAATGAAAAACAGGCGGTTTTCAATGCCCAAGACCCAAGCTTCAGTCTTCCGTTACCTCCGAATATCCAACCTGCCCGGCAAAAGATCATTCTCGGCATCAGGCCTGAAAGTGTCCAGCTGGTCGAGTATTCCCCCAAAAATTCATTTGTGATTCAGCGGACGGAATATCTTGGCGATTCGCTGGTTTGTTATCTCGCGGCAGATGAATTGGGAATCACCTGCAAACTGCCTTCCTTTGACATCAACCCGACTGATAAAGTGGGAATCGAAGTCAACTGGAACCATGTTCATTGTTTTGACCCCGAAAGTGAGGAGCGAATTCAACTTAGTGAAAGCTGAGAAAGGGCTGTCCGCATTTTTCTAAAAAAGAGGGCAAAAAGACAAACGATTGGAATAAAAGAGAGAGTGGCCGCCGCCATGCCGATCGATTCAGGAACCCGGTGACTTACATCACTCAATTTGGTCAAAGCCAAAGGCAAGGTTAGCGAACTATCATCCAGAAGCAAAAGGGCCAACAAGTGTTCCTGCCAGCACAAAGCAAAATGGAGCAGAAAATAAGTAACCATGCTTGGTGCAAAAAGAGGGATTACCAGCAAGAATGACCGTAACGGACTAAAGCCTTCAAGTCTTGATACTTCCATTAATTCAACCGGGAGCTGTCTGAATGACTGGGAAAAGAAGACCACCCCCAACCCACTGGCGATTCCACATAGGACCAGGGAAACGGAATTACCCGTCCAACCAAGCCAATGGAACCATTCAAAAACAGGCACCACCAACGCTTGCCTCGGGATAAGAATGATTAAGAGGGCAGCTCCGATTAAAAATGCTTTCGCACGAAAAGAATATCTGGCTAACACAAAACCGGCTAAAGCCGAAACTAAGGTAGCAAAGAAAGCCTGTGTCGAGGCAATCAAAAGCGATTGCCAAAGGCTTCCCTCGAAATCAACAAACTTACCTTCAAGTAACAAACTGTAAGACTGTCCGTTGAAATCCTCAGGTAATAACTGAGACGGTTGGTAAATTTCTTTATTGGTTTTGAAAGACGAGAAAAACATCCAAGCAAAGGGATACAAACTTAACAAAGCAAAAGACAAAAGTATCAGAATGGAAAGCTGACGAATCATGCTTTGGATAGATGAAGACGGACCCGTAAAATTAAAAATAAACAGCACGCCACAAGGGGTGCAACAAGCAGACTCATCGCGGTTGCACCCGGAAGGTCAAACCGACCGGATCCGCCGGGGAAAGCGACTTGGTAAACATAAGTAACAAGAAGCAAACCTGAGTCTAGGATTCCTCCTGATCCGCCCAAAAGGGTATATGCACCCGAAAAAGAAGCAACCCCATCGACAACCAAAAAAACTCCAACAAACAGAGCAAGATTACGAACTCCAGGCACGAGAATTAAACGAATGCGAGACAAAGATTTCATGCCCTCAAGTTTTGCTACTTCAAAATGCCAATTCGGAATGCCTTCTAACGCACAAAGAAAGAAGAGTGTGGCCACTCCCGTCCATCGCCAAACCGATTGTATAACTAAAGAAGGCATGATGAAATTCGGATCCATCATCCAGTTAATTGGATCCAGACCAAGCGGAATGATCAAATATTGATTCAAGGCACCCTCTCTTCCGTGAAAAAAGAGATAGAATAATTTCGACATAACCCCCGGTAAGGCAAGACCCGGGATAAGTAAGCAAAAAGCGAGAATTCCCCGATAGAGTCTTGGTAGTTCAAATAGACCAATCGCCAGCACAAAAGCCAGTGGGATGATACAAATCACTGAACCTAAAACATACTTTAAGGTATTAGACAAAGCCTTGTGGAATTTTGGGTCACCTATAGTTCTTTGAAAATTTTGGACACCCACATATTCAATCTCTGGATTCTCAGAAGTTGCGAATCCTGAATCTGAGTTTTGCAAGGCAAGGTCTATCCCTAAAAACAGGGGCACGACCCAAAATAACAACCATAGGCCCAAAAATGGGAATAGAAGAGGTGATAGCCGACGGAAACTTTCTAAAGGAAGCCCGTTCATTCAAAAAAGATGTGTTCTATCTTTCCCCCCAGGATTGTTTCATTGCATCCCGATATTGTGAGATAGCTTCCTGCGGAGAAAGTGCACCAAACATGACAGAACCAAAATAATTCTCCTGCATCAGGAATATAGCTTGCGGACGGCGCGGATCAACCACTACGGGTGGTATTTCATCAGCCAACTCAACAAGGAGATCCCCCATGGATTGTTTAAAGTAAGGGTGTTCTTTAAGTAAATCTTTATCTTTCCATGCAGGCAGATAGGCGGGAAAACTGTTCCCCTGTAGAAATCTTTCTGCGTTTGCCTCTTTATTCTTCATCACGAATTCCAAAAACTTCCAGGATATGTCTTTTTGCTTGGTTGCTTTACATATCATCAATCCCTGCCCTGCAAAAGTGGCGGTCCTTGGTCCCAACTTGCCATCCTCACTTCGCCAAGTGGGTAGCGGCATCATCCCCCACAAACCTTCCATGCCGGGTGCGAATTGTTGAAAAAGATCCAATCCATACCAATCCGCACCAGCTACGCAGAGAACTTCTCCCGTTTCGAGATCGCCACTAAAAAAAACTGGGTCAAAGATAGATCCACGATCTGGCATCACCGCGATTTGTGCCTGCGACATTTCGGCAAATTCTTGGAGAACATCAATTGCTATTTTCTCGTCGGGCAGAAAATTGCCTTTTTCGTCAAAAAGATCACTCCCTTTTTGCCTGAGCAGCACATCAAATAAAGTACCATCGAGTGCAAGCATCCTTTGTCCCTGTGAATCCTGCAATTCCTCGCCAATGATCGCCATGTCTTCCCAAGTTTGCAATTCTTCAGGTTTGATCCCATACTCTTCAAATAGGTCTTTTCGATAATAGAGTATCATCGCACTCAGTGATTGGGGCAGCCCGAGAAGTTGGTTTTTATAAGTAAAAACTTCTAATCTTCTGGGATGTAATGTTTTGTCTAACTTCGACTTCTTCGCTAACTGAGTCAGGTCCAGAAATGGGCTGGGCCCATTTAGAAAAACTCCAAAGAAGGTCTCATCCAATTGCACCATGTCAGGAATCCCCTCACCGGTCCGAAGGGCAACACCTAATTTATCAGGCATTTCCCGAAACCCGTAGGCTTTTACTTCCAATTCAAAACCCTTGTTTTTCTTGGCGAAAATCTCCGCCATTTTTTCGTAGTAAACCTGATCCTGGAACGAACTGATCCAAAGTTCGAGTGATTTTGCATTAGAAAATGAACTGAAAAAAAGAATAAAAATCAGTGCCTTATTTAGTAAAATAAATGTATTCATCTATCTTCTCTTTTTAATTAATAACTTCCTAATTCGCAAACATTTAAGTTGAAATTAGCACCGATAAAAAATTATAATGGTTGTTATTCAGATATGCCCAATGAAAAATATTAAGAAAATTAGGAGTAGGCACTCGAAAGACTATTTAAATTATAGTACCTTAAGAATTCTATACCTGTTCGTGTTATGTTTTTTGTCGACCTTTAACAACCACTTATTACACGGTGACCAAAATAACACTTCCTTTATTGTGTCAGGTGGAACCCAAACCTATCCTTTCTACACTTTAACATTTGAAGCTAATGGATCAGGTGTTGATTTCGAATCCTACCCTCTCCGCAAGGGAAATACATACATTTTCAAGGCGGGTACTATTTCTGCAGCTCATCCATTCAATATTGGATCATCGCACAATGTATCTTCCTCGCATGCTACCGGAGGCCCACTTGATCAATATTCAATAGATGATGGTCTTAGTATTACCGTAAATCTTCCAACTGATTTCCAAGGAACTTTAGCTTACTTTTGCACGGCTCATGCATCAATGAGTAGGACTTTTACCATACTTGATGCTAGCCCCCTTAATACAAATTTTTTACCAGTATACGATTTAAACTCAACACATTTACATGCATTAACTTCTTCTCAAGGTGTTGTTGTCGAAGGAAATTACTCGATAGTTCAGGAGATGAATGCGACTAATAACCCTGAGATTCGTATACGTCCCATGTTTTTCTCGAACGGTGACTGGCAGTATTTTGGTCAAAATCAATTTTACAACGCCAATCAGAATATTCAATCCATGCAAGATGTGGATGCTTACCTTCAATCGCAGAACCTATATCCGGTGAATGGACCTCAGGGACATCCGATCTATGATCTGAACACAACTCAGGTAACCAACCTGACAAACGGTGCAGCAAATCAGGCAGGACATTATGCAGTGGTTGATGTTAACCAATCTCATGCAGATCTTGAACCGGTCCAACAGAATGGCAATGGTACTTGGACAGTTACCCCTGCGGATGATTATGTAAATTTAGTTCCTTCACGCTTTTCAGATATCAACGCAACCAAGGCATGGTTCGATACAAACGCTTCTGCACCGGTTGCCTACTTACCTTTCGATAACAATCATTCCCAACAAGGCGATCATAATGGAAGCGGCCACTTAGCAGTTTATGATTTTAACTCAAGCCACCTTTTATCCTTACTCCCCCCTTCTAGCTCTGCACCTGAGGGAAACTATTCCATAATTGATTACAATAGTTTGTTTAAAGCAGTGCCAATGGAGTTTGTTAATGGCCAATGGCAACAAGTTCAGAATGGTACCTCTTACCCATTGTTCAGCAGTGCTTTTTCTTCGTGGCAACAAGTTAATTGGTGGTTGCAGTATGAAAATCTAGATCCACTTAACGGGTCACCAGGCCATCCTATCTATGATTTGAACTCCAGTATCATCACTAATCTTACCAACGATGCAGAAAATCAGGCTGGGCACTATGCAGTTGTTGATGTTAATCAATCTCATGTTGATCTGGAACCCGTCCTTCAGGATGCCAATGGTTCTTGGGTGGTCACTCCTGCTGATGATTACACAAATCTTGTCCCCGCTCGATTTGCTGATCTAAATGCAACTATGGCATGGCTTGATGCCAACGCCTCTCCACCGGTTGCCCACATGCCGTTTGATAACAATCATTCCCAACCAGGTGATCACAATCAGTCCAATCCTGGCTCAGGTCCGAACGATCATAATACTAGCAGTCACCTCGCTATCTTCGATTTTAACAGTTCTCATTTATTTCAGTTAACCGGCTCTGAGTCCGCACCGGAAGGAAACTACTCGATTGTTGAACAAGATGATGGTCAAGGTGGAACATATCTAACTGCATTACCTATGCAGTTTACCAATGGTCAGTGGCAGCAAGACTCTCAAGGTATTCCTTACCCGCTAGACAGTCAGGCTTTTCCCGTAATGCAGGACGTGGATGCTTTCCTCCAATCCCAGAACCTATATCCGGTCAATGAACCTCAGGGACATCCAATCTATGATCTGAACTCTACTCAGGTAACCAACCTGACCAACGGTGCAGCAAATCAGGCGGGACATTATGCTGTGGTTGATGTTAATCAATCCTTCGTTGATCTTGAACCGGTCCAACAAGATAACAATGGTTCTTGGGTAGTCACTCCTGCTGATGATTATGTAAATTTGGTCCCTTCACGCTTTTCAGATATTAACGCAACCAAAGCGTGGTTCGATGCCAACGCTTCGGCACCGGTTGCCTCTTTGCCTTTCGATAACAATCATTCCCAA
>MDSZ01210224.1_pt1 | contig 12717 bp, 9 predicted proteins | sample 811201 | NCBI WGS metagenome assembly MDSZ01 (sample SAMN05326647, study PRJNA326480) | marine metagenome | isolation source: seawater | place: Indian Ocean: North | collected 2010
GCCCAAGGCGTTCGGACCGCCATAAGGACGATTTGCGGTACAGGGTACGTCCAGCTCCCCTCCTATCCCGTACATTCTGGTACGGAGGTCATATTTAATCCCCCGCAATATTAACCTGCATTATATTTAGATGGGCAGCCCACAGTAATTTTCTCTGCGCTAAGCCCCCAAATATCATTTAGTTTTGAAAAAGTCCCTTCAACAATTATTGTTTTCCCTTCACTCATTCCGTTAGGAACCGCAATTGCTGCAAAGTTAACTGGAACTGTAAGATTCTCTCCATCTAGATTGAATGAGTATGATTGCATGTCTAGAGATCCATTGGATACAGTTCCTCGTAAAACTACAACCATGTCTTCATGTTCAGAAGGAGAGGACATTAATTTATCAACACTAATGGGTGTTTGAGGAGGGCTAACCCAAAGACTTGCTCCAAGAGCTACAAAAATTAACAATCCTGCTAAAATCAGCCTCAACCTTCGGTCAAGCATGTTAGTGCGAAATACAACTATCTGAAAAGACCTACTGCTTAGCGGACATTAACAGCCATGCCTACGGCCTGATCTAGAGAATCTAATGAATGCTGTTTCAATTTCTTTTTTAGGCCTTTAACAATTGATTTTGTAATGGTTGGCCCTTCAAAAACAAATGCAGAATAAAATTGAACTAAGCATGCTCCATTGATTATTTTCTCCCACGCATCATCAGCATTAGAGATCCCTCCAACTCCTATAATTGGCAGTTGTCCTTCTGTTTCTTGATAGATTAATCGTATTACCTCTGTACTTCTTTTTCCTAAGGGCTTTCCACTTAATCCTCCTGTTTCTTTTGTGAATTTTTTTCCAGATTTAGTATTTATTTCTGGACGAGAAATAGTTGTATTTGTAGCAACAATTCCACTTAGGCCTGAAGATCTAGCAGTTCTAGCAATTATAGCGAGTTGCTCATCTTCAAGGTCAGGTGCAACTTTTACCAAGATTGGTTTTTCTTTTGCTCCATGTTCTTCTGCACATTTTTTATTTTGTTGAATACACCTTTCTAATAATCCTGCTAAATGTTCATCAGTTTGCAAATCTCTTAGATTAGGTGTGTTTGGTGAAGAGACATTGACAACAAAGAAGTCAGCAAATTCCCATAATTTTTCAATGGAACCACAATAGTCTTCAGCGGCATTTTCATTTTCAGTAATTTTTGATTTACCTAGATTTATTGCAATCGGTATATTTGGCCAATTACCCTTTTCTTTCACTTTTGACATTCTTTTTGCTGTTTTGTCAGCACCATCATTGTTGAAACCCATTCTGTTAATCAATGATCTACTATTCCAATTTCTAAACATCCTAGGTTTGGGGTTTCCTTGCTGTTCGTGTAATGTAACTCCCCCTACTTCTGCAAAACCAAAACCTAATGCTGGCCATGCAGTCAATGCTTCTGCCTTCTTATCCATTCCTGCAGCTAAACCAACAGGATTAGAAAATTTGATTCCAAACCGTTCTACATTTAATGTTGGAGATGAAAAAAATCCGCTCAAAAAAACTCTAGTAATCTTCCATCTGCCTAGCAACTTTATTTTTCTAATTGCTCGATAATGTGCTTTTTCAGAATCTTGAACAGCTAAGATTGGACGTGCACCCAACCGAAAGAACCAGCCCATTGTACCGTTCCTAGAGCCACACCCTTCAAGTCTTACGGCTTGTTAGGCGGTCTGAGGCTTCTTATGGATACGCAAAGTTCGAAGGTCGATGCAAATAAACAACTTTCAATTCGTGAAGCGGCCAGAAGGTTACTTAGATTTAAAACATCAAAAATTATACTTCCAGAAAATTATTCTGAAGAAGCAGAAGGTTTGATATTAGAATTATTAGATATTCAACCAGGGAATATCATTGATCCTGAAATAGTAATGTCTAATGAATTAGAAACAATTGAATTATTTGATTCTGAAAATAAAATAGTTCAACTTGGAGGAAGTGAACCTGAAGATTATATTTGTTGGGTTCCTGGTGATATTCATGTACTTTGGAATGACTTTTGTAAATATGCCATAGCCTTATCAGATGCAGGATATCCTGGATGTCTTAATTGTGGAGGAAGGGATGCTGGAGAAGAATGGGATGAGATGAAAAGACGTTCGCAAATGAAAATAATTTGAACTTTTTTTACCCGCTATTATTACATGTAATAGAATATTACATGGGAAAATAATCAAAAACCACACCCTTAAGAATCGGGACAAATCAGATATCAAATCGAGAAGGGGAGGTTGCAAGAACATGGATTTATTAATTGTTGAATCAGGAGCCAAGTCAAAAACCATTCAAAAATATCTTGGAAAAGAGTATGTTGTTATGGCTTGTGGAGGTCATGTAGAAGATCTTCCTCAATCGAAAAATGCTACATGGCCATATTCGGAAGGTGAGCTTCCAAAACCAGCCTGGGGATGGACAAAGGGTGCAGAAAAAACTGTAGGCAATATGCTAAAAAAAGCAGCGGATAAAAAAGTAAACACAATCTATGTTGCTACTGATCCAGATAGAGAAGGAGAATTTATTGCTTGGAGACTTTTTGCAATATTTACAAAAGCAGGATATCATGATATTAGAAGAGTTACATTTAATGCAATTACCAAAAAGCAAGTTGAAGAATCTATTTCCAAGGCTTCAGATGTAAATATGGATTTAGTTGAAGCAGCAATTGTTAGGAGACTAATGGATAGACTTGTTGGTTTCAGAGCATCAAATTTTGCTAACTCATGGAATATCAAATCATTAGGTCGTGTACAAACACCTACCTGTGGTTTTATTGTAGATAGAGAATTGGAGAGGGAAGCATTTGTACCAGTTCCTTATTATTCAGCACATACCTTTGCAAGTAATATGAAATTTATAGTAAGATTCCATGAAAAGGATGATGAAGATGGTTGGAGAGATTCAGATGGTAAATTTGATTCTTCGAGAACAAATGATAGACAAATGGTTGATGAAGTTATTGCAGCATTAGAATCTGAAAAAGAAATTATGGTTGAGGATTCTAAAGAAGGAAGCAGAGTTACAAAACCAAAACCTGCTTTTACAACAGATACTTTGCTTCAAGCTGCAGGTTCATATTTGGGCTGGGGTGTTGGAAAAACAATGGTTGTAGCAGGTGCATTGTATAATGCAGGTTTCATTACTTACCTTAGAACAGATTCAACAAGAACAGATCCAGGTGCTAGAAATTTAGCAAGGACACATATTGAATCAAAATGGGGCTCAGATCATTTGGGAACAGCACCAGGGCCTGGTGCTGGAGGTACAAGCGATTCAAATGCACAAGATGCACATGAAGCTATTAGACCAACAAATGTTGAATTAGAATCAGTTGAAGATGCAGAACAAAATAGACTTTATTCTCTTATTAGAGCAAGATTTTTGGCTACTCAAATGTCAGAAGCAAAATATTCAAGCATGGCATTAACAGCTAAGGTGAAAGGATTTAACCGTCCATTAACATCTAAAGTTGAGTGGAGAACACATGCAGGCTGGGAAGCTGCTTTTATTCCAACAGGAAGAAAGCAACCATTTACTAAAAAACCAGATTTAGACTTAATGCCAGGTGCAAAGCATACATTAGATGATGTAGAAGAAAATCCAGTATTTGTAGAAGATGAAACAAAGCCAACTGCAAGATTTAGGCAACCTTCATTAGTTGCCCAAATGAAAAAATCTGGAATTGGAAGACCATCTACTTATGCTTCAACAATTAAAAAATTACTTGATCGTAAATATTGTGAATCGGGTAGCGCAGGTCTTGAACCCACTACTTCAGGAAGAACTTGTTGGTTAGAAGTAGCACCCCATTATACAGATTCAGAAGATGACGACATGTCATTTATCTTTTCTGCAGAATTTACTGCAGAAATGGAACATAGTTTAGATTTAATCGAAAGAGGAGATAGGCCTGCACATGAAGTCTGGGATACATTTGTTGTTAAATTTAAAAAATTACATACTATTGCTTTAGAATTAAAATCAAAGACACCTACTCCTAGGCAAAAAGCATTATTTGACAGGTTATGGGCTGAAACTGATGAAAAACGTAGAGCAGAAATTTTAACTGGAATTGATGTTGATGATGAAAGTAAAATTACTGGAGAACAAATGAAAGGAGTTTTAGATAAATTGACATCTGAAACATCCCTTCCTCCATCAGAAGCACAATTGAAATTTGTAAATTCATTACTTGAACAATTTAAAGGAGAAAAATCTGAAGCGTTTTCAGCTGTAGGAGTTTCTAGCATTGATGAATTAACGGGAGGAAGGAAAGGAACAGCTAGTAATTTGATTGCATACCTTCTCGAGAATACAGAATCTGCGCCTTCACCTGCTTCACCAAAACAATTGAAATTCATCGCAAATTTAGCAGAAAAGGCAGAATTAGATGAGGCAGGAGCATGTGCTTTAGTTAATTTGAAAAATTATTCTGAATTGATGGGTGGAAGAAATGGTTCTGCAAGTACTCTAATTAACGAATTGAAGAAAAGAGGAAAGAAAGGCAGTAAACGAAAAAAGTAAATGTCTTCAACTTTTCAGCAGTACTATGACAGCATACTGGCTAATGAAATCTGAACCTCATGTATATTCATTTGAGGATTTAGTTAATGATAAAACAACGCATTGGGATGGCGTAAGGAACTACCAGGCTAGAAATTTTATGAGAGATAAAATGAAGATTGGAGATTATGTGTTGTTTTATCATTCCAATCACAAACCACCTCATGTTGCTGGTGTTGCTAAGGTACATAGGGAAGGATATCCTGATTTCACTGCATTCGATTCAGAAAGTAAGTATTTTGATGCATCTTCAACTCCAGATAATCCAAGATGGATTATGGTAGATATTGAAGCAGTAATTGCACTTGAAAATATTGTTTCGTTGACGGATTTGAAAGAAAATCCCGCATTAGAAGATATGCTTGTTGTACAGAGAGGACAAAGGCTTTCAGTTCAACCAGTAGATAAGGAACATTTTGATGAAGTTCTAAGAATGTCTGGAACCAAACTTAACGCGTAGTTATTTGAAAGTGAATCTTTTCCCTAAGTCTATGGGCTCACACAATATTAGAGTATCTGAGCGAGCCTCAAGTATTGAATATGCAATAAGAGATGTTGTAGTTCCAGCAACTGAACTTGAAGCTCAAGGGCATAAAATCATCAAATTAAATATTGGAGATCCTCTTGCATATCCTGGTTTACCTACTCCTAAACATATGATTGATGCATTTCAAAAAGCATTAGACAATCAAGAGAATGGTTACTCACCATCATACGGGCTTCCTGAATTAAGAAATGCTATTGCTAATGATGAAAGTAATAAGGAAAATGGGGGTTGGAATTGTAGTCCTGATGATGTATATGTTTGCCATGGAGTCACAGAGGCATTACAAATTATATTTGCTGCATTTCTTGAAGAAGGAGATATTTTACTGAGTCCTGGTCCTCATTATCCACCTTATCTTACATACCCACAATTATATGGTGGAATTACAGTAGAGTATAGATTAAAATCAGAGGATAATTGGTCAATTGATTTTGATGATTTAGAATCAAAAATGAGTGATGATGTTAAATTACTAGTTTTAATTAATCCTAATAATCCAACAGGAGGAATAATTACTTCAGAGGAAATTGATAGGGTGATTGAAATTGCCAATAAGTGGCCTAATTGTACAATAATTTCTGACGAAATATATGATAGATTAAATTTCACAAATACTCATATTTCTACAGCATCAAGATCAAAATCAGTTCCTGTAATAACACTTAATGGGGTTTCAAAGGTGTATTATGCTCCAGGTTGGAGAATTGGATATATGGCGATACATGACCCTGAATCTAAATTAACTGATGTACGTGATGGTTTGGAAAGATTATTGCGATCAAGATTATGTGCGTCAACTCCCGCTCAAAAAGGATATTTGGCTGGACTTCAAGGTAGTAATGAATGGATGAATACACATTTAGAGAAAGTAATTTCTCAAAGAAATGTCTGTATTAATAGAATTAAGGACATAGAGGGCTTAGAAGTACAAAAACCAGAAGGTGCTTTTTACATGTTCGTTAAATTAACAGATGAAATGTGGGCAAATGATGATAAAAAATTTGTTTTACAATTACTTCATGAAGAGCATGTTTTATTAGTACATGGTTCTGGTTTTTCGCCTGATTATGGGAAAGGGCATGTTAGGCTAGTTTATTTGCCAGATGAAGAGATTTTGAATGAATCGTTTGATAGAATTGATAGATTTCTTAAAAGGCATAGAGCAAATATTAGCGATTCTTAGAAAACCTTTGAGTGATTCGTAGGTACAAGGGGGGTAATTTGATTTTGCGAACTCAACACTTAATTTTCGTATTATTTGGTTTGCTATTTTTCTCATTAGTACCCTCATTTGCATCTGCAGAAGTCACAGTAATCCCAATAGATGACTTAGGTACTAATTACATGTTATTATTGCCCGCTGGTTTAGGTTTTTTAGGCACAATTTTCTTGGCATGGTATATTTTACCAAATTCATTATCTTCACTTCAAGTTGCTTTCGAAGCTGATGATAATTTGTTTGAAGTACATAGATTAACTAAGAAAAGAAAAGATGCTAGAGAATTATTATGGCTTAAGGGAGTCCCGAGAGGTGTTTTGACATATTTGATGGCGATGACAGCATTGTCCATCTTGATTTGTGAATTATTAATAGGTCCTAATACCTATTATCTGCCTATTACATTATTAATGGCAGCATGTGTAATTATTCCAGTATTAGTATCTCCTTGGGAAACACTGATTGCTCAATTAGATCAAATTAGAAATACAAAAATAAAGGGTATTTTTGCATTGATTAGAAGACTTTGGGCAATATTGTTTATCTCTGGTGGAACACTTGCAATTTTGATGTATGGGTATAGGAGACATGGTGAAACATTAACTCCAACATGGATTACCTTGGCATTATTAGTTTTCATGTCACCTACGATTTTTGCATATGGTAGAATTTTAGGTGCATCTTGGAATATGCTATTACTTTCAAAGTGGAGAAGTGTAAGAGGTAAACAAACACCAATTAATCCCGATAAACCAGGTTTTTTTGGTAGAATTTCTGCATTTATTCTAGTTATTTTCTTATTTACAATGCCATTTACAGCAACAAATGGTGTATTCACTGTAGTTTATGTTACATTTTCAGGGATGGAAAAGGATCTTGCATTGAATATTCTAAATTATGGGGGAGTTGGTGGATGGTATCTTGTTGAATCTGCACAGATGCAGGCACTTATTGAACAATATCAATATTTGAAGAATGTTCCACAAATTCTTGCAATGTTCCTTACACTAAATATTGCAATTGTTGGTTTAGCATTTATTTTTGAATTGATTCGTAACCTGTTTTTAGGCGGACAATCATTTGGCGGCACTGGTGGAGTGAGTTTAGCTGCAACAAGGGAAATAAGATCAGAAGGAGACGTTCAAGGGCGTTTACTTTATTTTGCATTTGCTGGTTTTAGTGGATATACAGTTTTACTTGTTGTTTTAGCATGTTACAAAGAATTTGGTTCATTGATGCCATTTACAGAACTCCTCGCAGAAAATGGGTTTGGAGAATATGAAATTCTTAGAACAACATGGACTTTTATTGCATCAGGTCAAGCAATTTTCCTATTAATTTGGATTTTAAGTGTGTGGAAGTTTTTCCCATTGAAAAATTATTCATTTGATTTATCTCCCGATGAGAGGAGAGCTGGTGCTTTTAGAAGAGGTACTAATGATTGGATGCAGAAGAAGATAGATAATGCTGTTCGAAATGATGATTTAGACTTTTTAATTACATTCCAAGCAGAATCAATTCAAGGAGATCAATCACTTGTAAGGTTAGCAAAAGCAAAAGCAAAAATGTTTGAATATGCATTAAGAGGATTATGGCCAAAAGCGATTGCTGAGGCACGTAATGTACTTGCTCAACAAGGAGGAGAAGATGATGATGCTAGATTACTTATTGCTGTAGGACATGTTGCATGTAGGAGGATCGATGCTGCTAGAGAAGCACTATCTTCGCTAGAAAATGAAGATGATTATTCTGAGCCAGAAGTAATTTCATTTATTGCAGATTATTTTAATCCCTGGCAAGGAAGAGCATCTGATGATGATCTTTGGGATTTCAAAGGTGAACCTATGATTGATAACCTTACTGATGTTATGGAAAGATTTAGTCTATGGTCTCCAGATTCATTAAGTCCATTATCCCGTGGAGAAAAAGACCTGTTAGTCGAACATAATGAATTAATGCAAATTGCAATGCTAAGAGGTCAAAGAGAACATACAATGGCATTAGAAAAAGCATTTACTATAGTTCGGAGAAAACCTCAGATGGTAAAAGCAAGGGTTTCTTTAGCGCTTTGCTTGTTAGATCAAGGTGAATGGCATCTTGCTTTAGATGTGTATGAATCTCTTGCTGAAATGGCAGCAGCAGATCCAAGGACAGAAGGTTTGGGAGAGATTCTTGGAGTGCCAACTAGAGGTTATGATGATTTATCAGCACCAATTCCTCATGAAGTACTATTATCTACACGCAGGGATAATGAGAGTAAAAAATACCTTTCAAAATTAAAACCATATATCAAGGAAACACCAACTAACCCAGCAGTAGGTTTGCATTTTAAAAAGCAGAAAAACGTTTCACTAACTGCTAATGCAATGGTTGCAGCAGATCAATCAGTAATGAGAGCAATGGAACCAAGATATAGAGTTAGTAATTTAGTATTGTTCATACGTATTTTCATATTATGGCCATCATTTGTAGCTGCGGGTTGGTGGGCTTCTGAGAATTTTGCTCAAGGATATGTATTAGAATCAGTGGCAAAATTTGTTTGGCCTATGGTCACTGGATCATTGTTTTTCATACAATTTGTAATGTCTAGAATTTCTCGATCCCAAAGAAGGGTAATTAAGCAAATAGAGCAAAAAGGAATGATTGCATATTCTAAGAGATTAAAGAGGAGTAGGGTTGATTTATCAATAGATAAAGTTCCAATTGGCAATCATATGTTGATGTCTGGAATTTTAGTTACAATCAGTAATGCTGTTTATGATTTAGGCCTTCCAGGATGGTTATCTGTTAGACTTGAAAAGCCGAAGAACTTGCGTTCTAATTTGAGAACAAGATCTAAACAGATAAGGTCTTCCAAACCTCCTAGATACAAGAATTTGCCTTATGAGTGGTGGAAAAATCAACCTCGTGCATTGTCAAAAGAAAGTCAAGAACTTAAGAAAAAAATTGGATTAGTTTTACAAGACTTTGGAGGCAAAAAGAAAAATACTCAAAAGAAATTAAGACAAAAAAGTAGAAACATGTCGTCTTTAGGTTTAGAGGGTGACTCAATAATTTATACAGGCGAAAGGCCGAAAAATAATAATGGCCCTAAGAGAAAACCTAAGGGGACACCACCATCTAGAAAGAGAGATTCAAGTAATAATGATGATGATTTTGATATTGAAAGTTTCCTTGATAGTAAAAGAAGAAGATAATTTTTTAAATTTCAGTCCATTTAGGTTGAGCATATGCATTTTCTTTTGATTCCCAACAATATTTAATTTTACAAAAGTTCTCTTTTAATATTCTTGCCCTTTCTCTAACTTCAGATTCTTTCCCGCCAAGAGATGCTAGGTGAATTAATTCTGCAACTTCATCCATTTCATCGGCACCCATTCCCAACCTAGTCATTTCAGGAGTACCTAGTCTAATTCCTGATGGTTTTACTGCTGATGTATCTCCAGGTAGCATATTTTTGTTCATGACTAAACCTTGAGCCTCTGCTCTTTTTGAAACATCTGCACCGCCACCTCTTTCAGTTACATCAACTAAGACAGTATGACTTTCTGTAAATCCATGATCCGCAGCAAAAACTTTCATTCCTCGATTCCATAAACCTTCAGCAAGTTTTTTGGCATTTGAGATAATGTCTTTTGCATAGTCTTCTTGGAATTCTAAAGCTTCTGCCAAACTAACTCCAAAAGCAGCAACTTTGTGTAAGTGGTGATTTGAATGAACGCCAGGAAATACTCTGCTTCTGATTGTTTTATGCAAACTTTTACCATTAGGTAATTCTACATCATGGTTCCCAATTATAACTCCATGTTGAGGTCCAGGGAATGTTTTATGAGTTGATGCAGTAATCAAATCCATCCCATCTCTAAGAGGATCTTGAAATTGTTTTCCAGCAATTAGCCCTAAAACGTGAGCACCATCATACATTGTACTTGCACCGACTTCTTTTGCTGCTTCTACAATTGGTTTCAAGTCATTAGGAAATAAGTATACAGATTGCCCTACATAGCATATCCTAGGTTTTTCATCAAGAATTGCTTTTACTGCTAAATCTGTATCAATAGACATTGTTTCATGAATAGAGGGATATGTGATTGTAGTGAGTCCTCTTAGTCCTGCTGCACCAAATCTTTGTGTTGAAATATGGGCACCTGCCGCTAGTTCAGGTGCCATGAATTTATCTCCTGGTGAAGCTAATGAAAATAAAGCAGAAATATTTGCAGCAGTGCCTGAAATAGGTCTTACATCCGCAAATTCAGAATTAAATAACTTCTTTGCTAATTCTTCTGTATGTACTTCAATAGGGTCATAATCTTCGTTGCCTTCATAATATCTTGAACCAGGAAGACCCTCAGCATATCTGTTGTGTAAATCAGTACTAAACATATCCATTGCCGCTCTGGAAACTAGATTTTCACTAGCAATAAGAGGTATGCTTGCTTCAAACCTTGAATGATGTTGCTCAATTTGTTCTCTAAAAAAGCCTAAACTTTCTCTTCCATCTGATTTGGAATCAGGTATTTTTCTTGGTGCTGGAAATTCGTTATTTGTATCAGACACATTACTTGCTTGTTAAATCGGATTATAGTAATACTGAATAAACTATTGAGGTACTTCCTCCTCGGATGTGCGATGCCAATCATTAGTTCTGATGAAAATGAGTATTCTCCAGGACTTGCTAATGAATTAATTCAAAGATTTAATTGGGAGTTTGGGCTATATTTAGATACTGAAAATTCTGATGAACCATCATGGTTAGTTTCCACTTCTGCCTTTAATCGGTGGTTTGAGTTATTACAAGAGAATCTCGAATTAAATTTAGGTAGAAGGCTTGCTCATGCAGCAGCAGATAGCGAGGAATTTAGGTTGCAAAGTGTTCAACGGCCCTCTGGTTTATTTGGTATAAATAAGAAATCATTAAATTTGATAAATAATGATTGGAGGATAAGAGGTTTAGGTACACTAAAGGTTCCATCAAAGCCGTTTAAATTATCCAAATTAGATGTGGAAGTACACGGTAGGCTTCAATCTAGTTTTTCTTCAGGTTTAGCTAATGCTGCTTGGGAATGGATTGTAAAAAGTAGGCATAGATTTAGATGGGAAGACAGAGGAAAGGATATAGCAATTGTACATTTAGAAGAAGATGCTATTGAAGTTACAAATCCTAAAAGAATCACACCACTTTGGAAATTATCTCCAACTGAAATTTCACATATACAAAAAAACCCACTATCAAAACCATTTGAATTGCCTTTTGGTGGATGGGACCTTATGGGTGAGAGGCATGTAATGTTGCATCAAGATTTCATTCTCCGTTTTGTCAAAAATGTTACAACTTATGCTTCAGAATGTGCAGAAGTTGGAGAAATTGTTGATTGGTCAGTATTTGGTATTTCAGAAACGGAATCTAAAGTTTGGAATGCTATAGCAAAATCATCTTGTGATTTATTTAGAGAAGGAGGTGAATTATTTATGGTTGCAGAAGCTGAGCATTGGGTTGATGCGAGCCAAACAGAATTAGTAGATCATGGACTAGGTGCTGTTAAATCTTCAAAAGAAATTGATAATCATGGAGGGGTAGAATTAGAATTTTCTAGTATCTTTCATCCCGCAATAGTGACGGGAGTGTTATTGGGTTGTTGGTCTAGATCAGAAGGTAGAGATGCAAAAGCAAGATGGAATAAGTCAAATGGCCAATTATCTCTTGTAATTTGCTCAAAATCAGTGATTGCAAGCGATTAAATCTAAAAAATCGAATGCCCAAAAGCCCTCAATCTTTATTTCACTAAAAAGGTTCGAGTTGATAGTCCGAAGGACTAAGTGGTGTTAAAAATGGTCCTGTCACACAATCAAATGGCTTATGTTGCTATAGTTGCAACAATGATTTTTGGTTCATTATTTGTTGGTGTTTCAGGAATAATGGATACAACAGTTCGCTACGAAGATGCTGGAGGAGATGTAATTGACGATCAAGATGTAACTCAAACCATCAAGGATTCAGACGGTGATGGATTATCTGATCAAATAGAAAAAACTCAGTACGGAACAGATCCAGCACTTTGGGATACTGACAGAGATGGGTTGTCTGATGGTTGGGAAGTGCTGAATGGATTAGACCCTAATGATCCTGGTGATGCAGGTGTAGATGATACAGCAAGCCAAGATACTGTAGATTCAGATTGTACTGATGAAGATATTAGTTTTTCTTCAGAAGTTTCAAATGAGCAAAAAACGGCAATAGTAAACGGAATTGAGATAACATATAATGTGACATATTTGACATATACTCTTCCCAATGGGATTGAAAAAACAATTGAAGAACCTGAACCTTGGGTGCCTAAAAATGGAATTTACGAATTAGA
>MDSZ01158314.1_pt1 | contig 12716 bp, 9 predicted proteins | sample 811201 | NCBI WGS metagenome assembly MDSZ01 (sample SAMN05326647, study PRJNA326480) | marine metagenome | isolation source: seawater | place: Indian Ocean: North | collected 2010
AGTTATGAAAAAAATTTTAATCACTGGTGGTCTTGGATATATTGGAATGGAGTTATGTAAGATTTATTCTGGAAAATCAAAAAAATATGATGTTACTGTTATTGATAATAATTTCTTCTCTTCAAGAATAATTAAACTCAAAAATTGGAATATTAAATTTGTTCAAGCTGATATATTAAATAAAGCTGAAATTCAAGATGTAGTCAAAGATGCAGATATTATTTATCATTTAGCCGGAATAACAGATGTAGGTACAACAAAAAAAGATTCCAATTCTGAAAAGGATAAAGAAATTAGAAATGTCGGAATTAATGGATCTCAAAATATAATTAATTTAGCTTCGAAAAAAACGAAAATAGTTTTTCCATCAACTCATGTTGTATACGAAGGAGTGAAAAATATAAATAAAGATATTAAAGAAGAATTCCCTCCAAAGCCATTGTTAGCATATTCGAAATCAAAATACGAAACGGAGGTTGATTTGCAAAATTCAAAAAAGAATTTTGTAATTCTACGATTAGGTTCTGTGTATGGTTTATCAGATGATTCAACAAGACTGAATATTATGGCAAATTTATTTGCAAAACTGTCTTCTATGTCCGGTGAACTAAAACTTTATGGAGGAGGTAAACAACTAAAAAGTTTAGTTTCCGTAAAAGATGTTGCGAGGTGTCTCGAGTTTGTTGGTGAAAATCCAGATATAAATAATGAAATATTTAATTGCGTAAATGAAAATATAAGTGTTGAAAATGTTGCAAAATTGTGTAAAAACATAAACCCTGGAGTAAAAATTACTAAAACAGATGATCCAATACCCAATAAAGGTTATGGACTTAGTAATGAAAAAATTAAGAAATTTGGATTTAAATTTTTGTATGATATTGAAAATAGCTTGAAAGAAATGATAGATGAATGGTCATTTGTTAATGTTGAAAATTTTAACGAAATTATTGAAAAAGGAAAAGATCCATACATCGATAAAAGAGGAGTGATTGAAAATTATTATTTTGATGATGCTATAAATATGATTGGTTTAGTAGAGTCAAAAAAGGACTCTATAAGAGGTAATCATTTTCATCCAATTCAAACACAAAAATGTCTTCTTGTTTCTGGTAAATATATAAGTGTGACAAAAAATTTACTTGATGATAATTCTGTAGTGGAAACACGAATTGTTAAACAAGGTGATCTCTCAATTATTCCTCCAAACGTTGCTCACACAATGATATTTCTTGAGGACTCAGTTCTGATGAATCTTGTAATTGGTGACAGAGAGCATGATGATTACGGTGTTACACATACTTTTAAACATAATCTTGTTGGCAATGATCTTGCCGATTTTTTGATTAACAATTACAAACAAAAATGTAGATCATGTAATGGAAATGAATTAGAAATGTTTCTTTCACTAGGTTTAAGTCCTTTAGCAAATAATTTATTAAATTCTGAAAGTAATTTAATTAAGAAATATCCATTAGAGCTTGTAATTTGTAAAAATTTAGAGTGTTTTAATGTACAGTTAAGTGTTGTTGTTCCTCCTGGTGAAATGTTTGATGAATATTTATACGTATCCTCAACTACTGAATCATTTAAAGTTCATTTTGAAAATCTCTGTACCTCTCTTGTAAAAGAGATTAATCTAAACCAAAAATCTTTTGTAGTTGATATTGGAAGTAATGATGGAATATTTTTAAAACCACTTATAGAGAAAGGAATAAGATCTATAGGCGTTGAACCAGCAAAGAATATAGCAAAGATAGCAAATGAGAATAATTTGGAAACACTTAATAGTTATTTTGATCATAAAATTTCAAAAAAAATAGAAAACAAATACGGAAAGGCAGATTTAGTTACAGCTTTTAATGTTTTTGCACATAGTGACAATTTAAAAGATATTGCTCAAAATGCTTCAGATATTTTGAAGAAAAATGGAGTATTTTTATTTGAAGTACAATACTTTTTGAACACATTGAAGGATCTTACTTTTGATAATATTTATCATGAACATACAAACTACTGGACATTAACATCCTTATTAAAATTCTTTGAAGACTTTGATTTAAAAATTTACAAAGTTGAAAAAATAGATACTCATGGTGGGTCTATTAGAGTCTATTGTTCAAAAAATTCAAAACAAAGAACTCATGGTAGTGTAAAAAAAATAATTGATGAAGAGCTTGAATTTGGAATAAAAAATTTTGATACATATATAAATTTTTCTGAACAAGTAAATTATAAGAAATCAAATTCTTTAAAGAAGATAAATGATTTGATTAGTTCGGGTAAGAAACTAATTGGTTTTGGAGCTCCTGCAAAGGCAACTACTCTACTAAATTTTTATGGAATTAATAAAAATCAAATTCAATTTACTATTGACGAGAATACTCTTAAACAAAATAAATTTATCCCCGGAACTGGTATAAAAATAATCTCGAAAAACAGTATTAGTAAAAAAGAAGTTGATAAAGTTATTGTCCTTGCCTGGAATTATTTTGATGAAATTGTATTGAAAAATAAAGATCAGTTTGATAAAGATTCCTTTATTTCGCTAAATTAATATTCTTTTTTCTCTGTTAGATTAATTTTCAACTAACAAGTTACTATTAAGAGATGATACATAATGCAAGCATGAAAAATCGTTTTATATCTATTTTTCTAGTATCAGCTACATTGCTTTTACTAATGAGATATACAGTTTTATCAAGTAGTTTAAAATGGGGAACTTGGTCATATGGTGAAAATTTAATTTCTTATCCAGATAAATTTGTTAGAAGAGGGCTTCTTGGCGAGATAATATTAATAATCAGTCAAAACAATCCTGCGTTTAAAACTTTAAATTTTATTATTTTTATTAACTGTATTTTATTATTATTTTTAATTTTTTTAATTTTTAATAAATTTAATTTTAATTTAAATCAATTTAATCTTCTTCTTTTATCGTCTTTTGGGCTTCTGTACCTTATCTATCATGGAAATACTTATAACAGAAAAGAAATATTCGCTATAAATTTTTTTCTTATATTTATATTGATGTTGAAGAAAAATAATAATGAAATCAACAAAACTATAAAGTTTTATCTAATCATAACTTTAATTTTTTTAGCATTAATTCACGAAGGAACATTATTTATAACTATTCCTTTTTATTTCTTACTGCTTAAAAACATTGATAGAAATTTTTCATATTTTTATGGTTTATTAGGAAGTTTACTTATTTTATTCTTAATTACGCAGCAAGGAAATCAGGAGGATGTAATTAAAATCTGGAATGACTTAACTGAGTTCGATCGAGAACAAATCGGTGTTGATTTAGAAAGTTCTGCAATATATGCGTTAAATTATTCGTACGAAAGACAACTAGTTGTGCAATCTGGATTGAGTATTTTAAACAATGGAACAATTAATCATTGGCTTAGTTTTTTATTTTATTTTGGAATTTATTTTTTTGTTAATCATTTGAGTTGTAAAGTTGAAAATCTAAATAAATTAGTAAAAAAAATAAAAATTTTCCCTAGTGAAATTTTTTTCTGTTTACCATTATTTTTATTTGGTGGTGCAGATTGGGGAAGATATTTTGTGTTTTTTATCTATATGTATTATTTTTATTTATTGTACATTTGTGATTTGAATAATTTTAGACTACAAAATCGTACAAAGAAGAGGTACGTATATCCTTTTATAATATATTCATTTTTTACAATATTACCAATGGCGTCTTTTCAAGATATTAATATTTTAAACAAATTGATAAATTCTATTGAGCAAATATTTGATTTAGTTTCTTAATCTTAGTTTTAATAAATCAATAAACATTGTAAATGAATCTTTGAATAGTTTTACATTCGACTCTGAATTATGAATATAGTCAACTGGAATTTCCACAATAGAAAAATTTTTTTCTTTGAATCTTACAAGTAGCTCCACATCAAATGAAAAGTTATTAAAACTTATTTTTCTAATTTTTAAATAATCTGATTTTTTAAATACTTTAAATCCACATTGAGTATCAGAGATGTTTAATGAAAAAAGAAGATTAACTAAAAATATGTACATAAAACCACTTATCTTTCTTATAAATGGTGTTTTTAAATTTTTTGAGTTCCTTGTTCTTCGCGTTCCAATTACTACATCATCAATAAAATCATTTTTATGAACAAATTTTTCTAATTCATTGATTGAAACCGAAGAATCAGCATCCATAAACAATAAATTGTCGTATATTGATTTTTCAATTCCAAATTTTATAGCTCTTCCTTTCCCTGACAAATCTGTTGTGATATGGTTAATATCCAACTCATCTGGATTAATAAGTTTAAGATTTGAATCTTTGCTACCGTTTGAAACAAGAATTATTTCAAAATCCCATTCTTTACTTATTAGAAACTCTTTGATTGATGGATAATTTTTTAGGAATACATCTTCATCATTTTTTGATGGAATTATTACAGAAATTGAGAAATTATTCATTTGATTTTCTCTCAATCATTGTTTTTATGTATAGAAAACTATCAAAATCTAACTTATAATTTGGCATAAAAGTTCTTACAAGTTTTAACGAGTAATAACCTAAATAAAATGGAAAGTTAACAATTGGTTTTTTCGATTTTAGTAAAGTCCTTACTAAATCTTTAAATGCGTAGTCTTTTTCATCATATGCTTCAAACAAATTGCTTGAACTGCTTAAGTTGTTATTGAAATAATCAATTAATTGTTCTTTTCTAGTAACTTTATATATTTTCTTATTGCCTGAAAAATTGGGAATGATGGGAAAATTTTTGATGAGGGATTTCAAATCATTTAAAAAATGGAGGGCGTCTTCTTCATCTTCGTCATATAAAATTCCTAGTTTGAGAACTTTCCCTTTTTGTTTTAATATGTATCTTTCTACTTCATACTTATGTTTGCCATAAACTGATTGAGAGTTATGCATTGCTGATCTTGACGAGATGAAAATAAAATTGTTTTTTTGCTTTTGATCTAAACTGTTAAATAAATTTATAGAACCATCAACATTAATTTTTCTAGATTTAATCATATTTCTCTCTTTCATATTCCATGCACAATGAAGTAAGAAATCATTTGGCTTAAATGTATTTAAAAAATCAATTTCAAATTCCATTTTATTTGAATCTGAGTTTGTCAATGATTCAATAGGTATAATATCAATATTGGGTAAGTTGCTAATCATACCTCTAACTAATGAGCTGTTTGATCCAGTAACAAAGAGTCTCATAGTATAAATATTACATAATGGATAGAAAATTTAACATACTTTTAGTAGGTTCTGGTCCCTCAATATACTCGAGTACAATTAAATTATTAGATAATCCGAACTTAGACCTTACACTTGTTGACAATTCAGATTTAACCCATTTGACTGATAGTAATTTCGACTGTTTTTATGATGATAAATTTATAAATTCATCAAGGCTAAAAAGTGATGAAATATTTAATAGTCCGAGCACTATTGAAAATAAGATTACAAAAAACTTTGGTGGTCTATCAACTGTATGGGGTTCAGCTGTTCATAGATATTTAGATAAAGAAAGAATTGTTTATAAAGATTTAGATATTGAACTAAATAAGTATTACAGCTATTTTGACCAAAGTGAATATTTCCTAACAAACGACTTAGATAAACAAAAAAACTTTATAAACATTGATAGCGACATTCAAGCTACTAGGTTTATAAAAAATAATCCAAAATCAGGTAATAATTTTTCTTATTCAAGATTTTTATATAATTACGAAGGTGAAAAATCGACAAAAATATGTAGTAAATGCGGTTCTCTTGAAATTTTATGTAATGTAAATAGTCTTTGGTCAACAACCAAAAAATTTAAAGAATTAATTGATTCAAATAAAATAAAGTATATTCCAAATCATGAGTTAGTAAGTTTTTCTGAAACTTCTGATGAAATTATCTGTAGATTAAAAAGTCATAAAGATGTAAATATTGAAAAAAAATTTGACTATATCTTTATTGGTGCTGGTGCTTTTGGAACTTCAAAAATATTATTGAGATCAAAAGTTGTAAAGAATGTATTAATTCAAAATTCTGATGCAGTTTCTTTACCTTTTTTAAAACAAAGTACTATGTCCATAAATAGGATTTCTCATCCCTTAATATTCTCAAATACAGAAATAGAAGGAAAACTTTTGTTTTCTCAAATATATTTTTATTCAGATAATCTTTTAAAAATTTTTTTTGGAAGCAAGCTTATAAATAATGCTGCAAACATATCTCCACTTATACTCAAAAATTTATTTGGTGGATTAAGAATTTTTATTGATCCAACCATATCTTCGAAAATAAAATTAAAATATTCAAACGGTAATATATCCTCAGAATTTATCTCTCAAGACAAAAAATTGGTTAACAGGGTTTTATCAAGGTATTTCAAATCGTTGCGTAGATCGGGTATTTATCCGATTAATTTTTTAAAAAAAGAGTTATTGTATGGTGAAAGTTATCATTTTGGTTCACAATTTAGTCATTCAAAAACATTAGATATAAATAATTCAAATATAAATGGTAATGTAAATGGATTAAAAAGAACTTTTGTTGTTGATTCTTCTGTTTTACCTTCAGTAAATACTGGACCAATAACTTATACAGTTATGGCAAATAGTTTGAGAATATCTGAAGCATTTTTAAAATTAATTAATAATTAACTATTGTTCTGAATTTTTACCCAATTATCTTTATACATTAAGTTTTTTTCTTTATTTCTAAACCAGGGGTCTGCAACTAAAACGTAAGATTCTTTTTGTTCATTGAGTAAAGCAGCTAATAAAGAAAAAGTGCTGTTACAAACTATAAAATGTTGGTGTTCAATCATTTTTGAGAAAAGACTAAGAACTCTCTCTGGATTATCTTCAGGTCCAAATATTTCGTTTGCATTTTTGAATAATTTATTTTCTTTTACCCAATTAACATCATCTGTGAATATGTTCAATTTAAAGTTATTTGAAATTTTATCATTTATAAAACCAATGCATTCTTTATAAAAATCAATATCAAGATTTTCATTCATTTTTATATAATCCCCACGTCTAACGATTAACATTGTTGAATTTTTTTCGGGCACTCTGTCAAAGGATTCTTTTAGAACAGATATTTTTCTTAAGGAGTTTGTTATAAATTCTTTTTGATCCAGTATGTTTTGAATATTTTGCCAATATCCATCAAGTCTTATGAATTTTCTATTCAGTAGATCATAATTAAAATCAGAATCCTTAAGCTTCTTAAATAATGGGTTTTCAAAATTTTTGTATATAGTTTTTAATTTGTTGCTATTACCTATTTTTTCATTAATTTCTAAAAATTTACTGAAGTAATCATTGATATTTGTGAATCCAAAAATTGTCTCAGAAATAATTTGTTGACGATATGTATCCGTAAACTCTTGTCCTAAGAACTGATTATAAAACCTGGTATCAACATAAACATTAAAACCTTGTGATTCTAGTTTTTTAGCAAATGCAAATTGAAAAATTTGGTTACCAAAACCACCTTTTATATTTACTACTATATTTTTTGTATTTTTCAATTTAATGTCTTAATTTAATAATTTAATTTTATTGTAATGAGTCATTTACCGATGAGATAAATACATAAATTGGTTTAGTCGTTATTAAGTCAGCTAATTTTCCTTAAATGCAGTTTTAAAAAATCCATTATCTATCAATTCAATATTCGATTCTGCCATACTGCAATCAATATTTATCCAACATTGGTCACCTTGTATTGGAACAACCCAATTTTCATTAAATCTTTTATATTGAACTGCATTTGATGCATCAAAATTTTGATACTTTGGTTTTTCATTTCCAAAAGCATAAAGATATGAATCTATTCTTACTATTAATACAACTGATATGAAAATAATTAAGTATAAAGTAAATTGATTTAAGTTTATCTTTAGATTGCCAGTTGTAATACTGATAAATCCAATTATTGATACTAGAAGTCCTATCGAATATCTTGGAATGATTCCATAGAGAAGTAAATATATTAAATACAATAAGCAAAAACTTAGAACTAGTATAAAAATTTCTTTTGTAGTTTTTACTTTTTCAAAAAAGATTCTTTTTAAGACATAAATAAGGAGTAATGAAATTAAAAAGTTTAAATATATGTTTCTTAAATTTCCTACTTGATCAAAAATTGTAAGCCACTCTGAAAATGAACTAAATCTAAATATGCTGTAACTAGAATTTACAGTAATTGCCTGAAAATCAGAAGAGGATCCTTCTATAAACCATTTAAAATTATTTTTACAAGTAAAGGATATTGGAAATATAAGACAACCAGTTTGTAAATAATTTTTTATAATCCAAACAAACGAAATGATTGTTGCAGGAATTTTTAAAACAAGAATATTTCGGATATTAAAGTTTTCACTTTTAATTATTATGTACATAAAAAAAATATAAAGATAACCAACCAAAGCCGCACTTATTTTTATTTGTACGGCAAATATACATATAATTGGCAAGAGTAAAAGATCTAATCTTGAAATATCTTTTTTTATTATGTAATTAAATATTGTTAATACTAAAAATAAAATTAATATTCCAACCGCATTATCTTGTTTACCCATAGATTCAATGTAAAAAAAACCGTTTCTTCCTCCACCAAAGCCAAAGTTATCAAGCAATGAAAAAATAATTAAAAAAATGGAAGCATTTTTTAGAAAGTTGTCTTTCAAAAAAAGTATGGATTCAGAAAAAAATGTGTATATAAAATGAATAAAAAATAAATTTAGAAAATGAAGATAAATTAGTGAACTATCTATCCATAGAAAAGCTGATAAATACTCATAAATAGATGACATTCCAAAAGCCCAGAAAATATTTACAAAACCTATGACCATATTTGATTCAGCTAACCAGTTTTGATTATTTAGATGGTAATAACCGGAATCATAATGAAATAAAATATCAAAAGTACTAAACAGTAAAATAGATGGAATTACTAAGTAATAAAACCAATTACTTAAATTAGTAAAACTTAAGTAATTAATATTTACTTTTTTAAAATTTGGCAAAATTATAAGAATTGAAAATAAAATTACAAAAGGAGAATTTAAAGGTATAAAAAAATTAACTATAACTAAGAAGTTACCAAACATAACAATACCAATTAATGGGTAAACTATTTTTACATTTACATTAAATATTTTTTCAGGAAGCTTAATGTTTTTGTTTATTAAGTTAGAAAATACAAGTGTTGATGAACGACCAACAAAATATAGGAAAGTAAATAAGATTTGATATTTGAACAAATGTTCAACAAAAGCAATAATGAATTCCATTTTTTACTAGACTATCATCTTTTTTTCGAAACCATTTATTTTTTTTATTTTGTTTTCAATCGTTTAATTTATAATTTTGTATGAAGAAAATTTATCTAAGTATTGTCCACTTCCAAAATAATGACAAACATTATTTAAATGAGATTATTAGTGAATACAATAAATATCCTTTTACGATAGATATAAACATTCATACTAATAAAAGAAAAATAAACGATTTAGATGTTTCTCTATTTACAAATGGTGAAGTCAATATTATTAAAGAAAATTTACTGTCAAAATTTCTTTTATATAGAAATAGAAATTATTACTTAACTTGGACGCCAAGAAAAAGAATAAAAAAGAACATAGAGAATTACGATATTTTTATATATTCCGAAGACGATATTTTGATACCCTTAGAAGCATTTAATTATTGGTACAAAAACAAAAATACTCTTTTTTCAAAAAAATATTTACCAGGATTTATATTGTTAGAAGTTGATGATTCGGGAAATGAAATTGCTGTAAATTTTAATAAAAATAAATTAACAAAAATAAAAAAAATTGATAATTCAGAATTTTATGTGAATGACAATGTTAGATATACTGCTTGTTGGGTTTATGACAAAAAAATGATGGTCCAATGGATTAATAGTGGATTATTTGATATCAGGAAAATATCAACCAAAAAAGCACTTAGAAGTAATCTTCTAGACAATATAAAAATTCAAAATATCAATATTAGATATTGGTTATATAATTTAAAAAATAAAAAAGGTTATGGAATTCGAGAAAATAGTGCTATTGGAATGAATTCTGAAAATAACAATCTGGTAAGAGATATTTTATTTCTAAAAAATAACAATGGGTTAGACAATGCAATAAAGATTTATCACTTAAGTAATAAATATTATAAGTCTAATGTAAAAGATATAGGAAAAGTATTGTATAAAGACTTAGTAGATGAATAACATTGCATCAAACAAAGAGTATTTAGTTATACTTGCTGGTTCACCAAGAGGAGGTGAAAAAACTTGGGAATCTTTATTCAACAATGTTATTAATCCCCTAAATGCTGATCTTGCCATCTGCTGTAGTAACAAGTGGGATCAAAATAACTCATTATTTAAAAATGCAAAATATAAATGGATATTTAACGAATACGATGATTACAAAGATTATTATAAAGAAAGATTTAAGGGCACTTGGGAAGAATATTTTAAAACGGGGATTGATACGGGTTTATACACATCAGGTCTTGTACATTTTGTTTTTAAGGATATTATAAAAAATCAATATTTAGAAATTCTAGAAAAATATAAATATATAATTTATACAAGATTTGATCAGTTTTATTTAAACACGCACCCAGAGGTAAAAGATAATGAAATCTTGATACCTGAGGGAGAAGATTATTTCGGGATATGTGACAGACATGCAGCTTTTCCATCTAAATATTCCGAAGATTTTTTAAGTATTTGTGAATATGTAGACAATAAAATTGCATTGGAAAATGTTCCTGATTTTAATAATTGTGAGACTACATTTCTAAGTCATATGAAAGCTAATGGCCTGCTTAATAAAGTAAAAAGGTTTAAAAGAATGCAGTTTACGGCTAGTTTAAAAGGTGAACATACAAATTGGCGAGTTGCAAAATATAGAGTATATTTTTACAAAGATCTTATGACAAAATATCCTAATGAATTTATGGATGGTGTAAAAAATACAATTGATGCGATGTCTCTTACAAAGTTTTTATTTCAAAAACCAATTATCAGTCTTAATTATTATTATCTTAAATTAAGAAGGATAGTAGGTAGAATTAAATCTAATTTCTAATGGAAAAAAAATATGTACTTATAACGGGTTCTGATGGATTAGTTGGATCGGAGTGTGTTGAGTTTTTTAGTAATCTTGGATATCCAATTATTGGAGTAGACAATAACTACAGAAAAAAATTTTTTGGAGACGATGCTTCAGTTCTTTGGAACAGAAAAAGATTAAAAAATAAATATAAATCTTATAATCATAAAAACATTGATATATCAAATATGAAAAGTATCGAATCATTGTTTATTGAATATGGGAAACAATTAGAACTCATAATTCATTGCGCCGCACAACCATCTCATGATTGGGCGGCTACTGATCCTTTGTTAGATTTCAGAGTGAATTCATTTGGAACATTGAATTTACTAGAGAACACCAAAAAATATTCAAGAGATACTCCATTTATATTTACATCAACAAACAAGGTTTATGGAGATAATCCAAACAAAATTGAACTAATTGAAACAGATACTAGATTTACTACTCCAAATAATTCACTGTACAAAAATGGATTTAATGAAAATTTTTCAATCGATAATACTCTTCATTCATTATTTGGATCCTCAAAGTTATCGGCAGATATTATGGTTCAAGAATATGGTAAATATTTTGATATGAAAACTGTAAGTTTTAGGGGAGGGTGCTTAACAGGACCAAATCATTCTGGTACAGTTCTTCATGGATTTTTATCATATTTAATGAAATGCACAATTTCCAGTACAAAATACACAATATACGGATACAAAGGTAAACAAGTTAGAGACAATATACACTCTAGGGATCTTGTAAAAGCATTTTACGAATTTTTTAAGAATCCTAGAAGCGGCGAAGCATACAATATGGGCGGAGGAATTGAGAATAATTGTTCTATGTTGGAAGCTATTAAAATTTGTGAAGAAATTACAGGAAATCAATTGAAGTACGATTATGATGACAAACATAGAAAAGGTGATCATAAATGGTACGTAAGTGATCTATCAAAATTTAAGAAGCATTATCCAAACTGGTCACAATCATACAATATCGCAGAAATGCTTCAAGAGATTGCAGAAAAAAATACTTATAGATGGATGAAAAACTTATAAATTAGATAAATAATATGCCCCAAAAGATTCACTTCATAACATACGGAGACAGTCCTAAATATAGAATTTCCAAGAAGCATATTATTGGCCTTGCTAAGCAATCAGGTTTTTTTGAAAGCTGTAAAAGTTTTTCAGTTAATGATCTTGATTACGATTTTAAGAAAAAATATCAAGAAATCTTAAACCAGAGTAGGGGAGGTGGGTTTTATATATGGAAACCAAAAATTATATCTTCTTTTCTCGAGAATATAAAGAACAATGATATTGTTGTATATACGGATTCTGGAAGCAGTTTTAATTATTTAGCGGAAAAAAGATTTTTTGAATACATAGAAATACTAAATTCGTCAAATTATGGAAACTTAAGATTTGAAAATAAAAAAGAATATATAGAAAAGTATTGGAGCACTAAAGAAATATTTAGTTGCTTTAATCTACACCCCGAGTCAGTAGAGGGAAACTCTGTACAACTTATGGGTGGACACTTAATATTTAAAAA
>MDSZ01056705.1_pt1 | contig 12713 bp, 13 predicted proteins | sample 811201 | NCBI WGS metagenome assembly MDSZ01 (sample SAMN05326647, study PRJNA326480) | marine metagenome | isolation source: seawater | place: Indian Ocean: North | collected 2010
ATGCCACCGGCTGCTGGTGCAGGTATTGGCATTGATAGGCTTATTATGTTATTAACTGATAAATCATCTATCAGGGATGTGCTTCTATTCCCTCATATGAAAACTAAATCATAGGTTTTCTATTGCTTCCCAAAACTCAGCCTCAGTTTTAAACACTTTTTTTGTAGTATCTCTTGTAGTGTATCTGTGCAAAATTATTGTATCATCAATAATTATTTTTATCTCATCACCATTCATAAAATATATTACAACTGTATCCTTATATGTCTGGTATTCAATATTTTTTTTATTTAAAATATCTTCAAGTGATGATAATACACAGTGATAATTATTTCTCATTACAAAGTTTTGATGCCAAGCCTATGTAATCTGATGGTTTAAGTTTTAATAATTTCTTTTTATCAGTATCAGAAATATTCAATTTATTAATTATAATATGTAATTCTGATTTTCCGATATTTTTACCTCTTGATGCATTTTTAAGTAATTCATATGAATTGGATATATTAAATTTTCTTGCTATCATTTGTATAGGCTCTGATAGTATCTCCCAACAATTATCAAGATCTTCATATATTTTTTTTTGATTAATAGATATTTTATTTAGACCTTTAATAAGATTTTCATAGGCAACAATAGTATAACCAAAACTTATTCCAATATTTCTTAATACCGTTGAATCAGACAAATCCCTTTGCATTCTAGAAATTATTAATTTACTAGAAAGAAGATTAAGAATTGCATTAGCTAACCCAAAATTACCCTCTGCATTTTCAAAGTTAATGGGGTTAATTTTATGGGGCATAGTTGAAGAGCCTATTTCGCTTTTAATATTCTTTTGTATATAATAATTTTTAGAGATATATGTCCATATGTCCTGACATAATCCTATTAAGACAGAGTTAATATGTTGCATTATCATAGCTATACTTGCAATATGGTCATGATTTTCAATTTGAGTTGTAACTTTATTTTGTTTCAGATTTAATTTTTTTATAAATCTAGCTGTGAAGGATTGCCAATTTATATTGGAGAAACATATATTATGTGCAGAATAATTTCCAGTAGCACCATTCATTTTGCATTCTATATCAATTTTTAAAAGTTGATTTCTAAGTTTGATTAGTCGTGTTTGAAATACCAGTAATTCTTTACCCATTGTTGTTGGCGAAGCAGGTTGACCATGAGTATGCGATAACATTGCTACATTCGAATATTTTTTTACCATTTTTTTTAAAATATTGATGATTTCTCTAAGCTTTGTATCCAAAACTTTTACTCCATCAGATAACATCAGTGCGTACGAAACATTATTTATATCCTCTGATGTACAACAAAAATGCACATATTCACTATATTTCCCAACTGACATTTTTTTTAGTTTATCTTTTATAAAATATTCTACTGCTTTTACATCATGATTTGTTTTAAACTCAATATTTTTAACTTTTCTAGCATCTTTTATATTGAAATTAGAAATAATTTTATATAGACCCAGCTCATCTTTTTTCGTTATGCTAGGTAATGTAGATATCTCCTTAGATTTAGATAGAAAAATAAACCATTCTATCTCCACACGAACACGTTGCTTAATTAAATTATATTCAGAAAAAATATCGGATATTTCTGTGCATAGATTTGAATATCTACCGTCTAAAGGTGAGATTGAGAGTAAATCATCTTTTTTCATATAAATATTTACCTCAAAGATGTTATTATAGCATAATAACGACATAATAATATGAAAGATAACAAGTATCGCATTGAAATGGATTCACTAGGGAAGGTCAAGGTCCCTGAAAAAGCTCTTTATGGAGCTCAAACTCAAAGAGCAATTGATAATTTTAAAATTAGCTGGCAAAGATTTGACCCGGTTTTTATAGAATCACTTGCTGCACTCAAAGCATCTTGCTCTATTGCTAATTTGTCCAGTAAGCTACTTACTCAAAAAATTTCTAAAAGCATCTATTCATCTGCTATGGATATTCATAAAAATATTGAGAAATATTATGATCAATTTCCTATTGATATCTATCAAACTGGATCAGGCACTAGCACTAATATGAATATGAATGAGGTTCTGTCTAATATTGTTTCCAAAAAAATAAAACAAGCTGTTCATCCCAATGATGATATTAATAAGTCACAAAGCTCGAATGATGTAATTCCAACAACTATAAATATATGCGGTGTAACTCTTGCCCAAGAACTTCATGATGTTATTGACTATATGATAATGGCAATGATTGAAAAAGAATGGGAGTTAAGGGATGTGATTAAATCGGGTAGAACTCATCTTATGGACGCAGTTCCTTTATCTCTGAGTTATGAAATAGAAGTATGGAGAGAACAGCTTTCTCATGCTAATGAAGTAATTGCGTTTAGCAAAGAAGAGTTGGAATTTTTGCCTATTGGTGGAACAGCAATTGGAACTTCACTAAATGCGCCAAAATCTTTCTCCAGAAATGTATGTTCTGCCCTAAATAAAATTTATTCCACAAGAAATATTAAATTTAAACCAAATCCAAATAAATCCGAAATGATGAGTTCTCAAAATCATATTCTTACTATGAGTAGTGCGCTGCTTCGAGTTGCATCAACATATACAAAGATTTGTAATGATTTACGATGGATGAATAGCGGACCTATATCAGGATTATCTGAAATCACTCTAAAGCCACTTCAACCTGGAAGCAGTATTATGCCAGGAAAAATTAATCCTGTAATTCCTGAAGCAGTTTTGATGGCTATGACTCAAGTTACAGGACATCATAGCGCAATCACATCAGGATGTATGTCAGGTAATTTTCAACTTAATACTATGCTGCCTATTATAGCTCATAACCTGATTGATTCTTTTAATTTAATTATAAATAGTACTTTTTCACTAATAGATACTATTAATACCTTCAAGATAAATAAGAAAAATATACAAGATAACTTAGAAAGAAATCCAATTATAGCTACTAAACTAAATGAGGTAATAGGGTATGACTTATCGGCTGCAATAGTTAAAGAAGCGTATAAAAGTAATAGATCTATAATCGATATTGCCATGGAAAAGACAGATCTATCTAGGGCTAAATTATTAAAACTCTTGGATCCAAAAAAACTTATCTGAATATGAATCAACTCAATGCTACTAATAGCCAGCTCTTTATAAAATGGCTATTTTTTACTTCATTTATTATTGTTTTTATTTATATTCTGTTTTTCTATGGTTTTATTTACTCTATTATAGATAACGATTTTACATATATATCAATTATTATATTCCTTACTTTTTTACTATTCTCAGTTCGTACTGGAATACATATACGCAAAATAGAATCAACATTAAATATTCTTAAGACTGAGAATATAAAAGAAAGCCTTGATCAGTTGCAGAAAGCTTTAGAAGAGAACTATCGCTCAGGTAACTATTATTCAAATTGTATTTTTATATATTTTTCTTATCCTTCTAAAACGACTAATGATGCTAATGATAATCTTGAGATAAAAATTACGAAGTACACTGATACAGGATGGTATATTGTAGATCTTCTTATAAAATTGGGTCTCGTAGGAACCGTAATAGGATTTATAATTATGTTGAGCTCAATTGTTACTATTGAAGATTTTGACCTATCATTAATGCAATCTCTGCTTCAAAAAATGAGTAACGGCATGATGATTGCGTTATATACAACACTTACCGGATTAGTATCCTCTATACTTCTTGCCTTTCAAAACAAAATGTTAGAGGTAGCAATATACGATGTTTTTTTATATTCAAAGGAAATTAAACAAAAGCTTATCTTAAAATGAGAAAGAAATACAAAATTCATTCATTTGATCCATTTACTGATCTTCTATTCAATATTTTACTAGGTTTTGTTTTTTTATTTTTTTTAACAATCTTATTTATAAATCCAATTACTAAACTTGGTAATGTAAATCTGAAGGCAGAATATATTATTACTATAGAATGGAAAGATAGTCTTCCAGATGATGTGGACATATGGGTTAAAGACCCAAATGGCGAGATAGTATCATATTTAAAAAAAGATGCTGGTTGGTTACATTTAGATAGAGATGACCAAGGAGTTATAAACGACAAAATATCAATTAATGGAGAAGAATATACTTACCCTATAAATAGAGAGGTCGTAACTCTTAGAGGTATTATACCTGGAGAGTATATCGTAAATTCATATTTGTATGACAATAAGAGCGGAAGGCCGGTAGATGTTAAATTGATAATTGAAAAAGTTAATCCATCACTGAAACTTGTTTATTTTAATAATTTAACTCTAATGCAGAAAGATTCAGAATTAACTATAGCAAGATTTAATTTAAACTCATCTGGGGATTTCAAATCTCTAATAGCGCAAAATATTATACTTACTCCATATCAACTAAAAGGATATTAAATGTTTTTATTGTCTGTATTCATAATTTTTATAATTTTTATTATATTAATTTATACTGTTATCAAGTATATCGATATTAGATATAAAAATTTGTTAGTGCTTTCTACTTCAATAATATTTATCTTTGCACATATATTATATTTTAATTCTCTCGGATATTCTGTTAGTGCTAAGCTACCTTCTAAATTTAATCTTTTATATGTACATAAAAGCAATGACTATCTTTATATGATGATAAATAATATTGAAAAGAACTATGGTCCGAGACTATTTAGATATCGATATAGTATTGAGTTAGAAGAGATCTTGGAAGATGCATTAAATGAATCCTCTAAAGGCTCTAGCTTGATTGGAATCTATAGCCCATCAAATACAGAAAATAGTTATGGTATTAAATTTAAAAAAGTTAAAAGAAAATTACCATCTAAATAAGCATAGAAATTAGTTAATAATGTGCTAGAATAACGAAAATTTCTTAATTATGGATTATAAAAGCAATATAAGATATAAAGACAAAGATTTTACGGTATTTAATATATCTAAATCAAAAATTCAGCATCTTCCTTATTCTCTCAGAGTATTATTTGAAAATTATGTTCGTAATAATTCAACTAATCTATCTCAAGACATAATTAATGATTTTATTTCTTGGAGTGATAATTCTCGATCTTCAGCTGAATTATCATTTTACCCTAGCCGTGTAATTATGCAGGACTTTACCGGTGTACCTGCAGTAGTAGATCTTGCTTCTATGAGAGATGCGGTTAAAAAATCTAATGGGAATCCTTCATTAATAAATCCCCAATGTCAAACAGATTTAATTATTGATCACTCTGTAATGGTCGATCATTTTGGCAATGAAAATTCAATGGAACTAAATACTAAACTTGAATATACAAGAAATTTGGAGAGGTATCGTCTTCTTAAATGGGGACAAAAAGCATTTAAAAACTTCAGAATAGTTCCACCTAGTAATGGGATTATTCATCAAATAAATATTGAATACATATCACAAGTTGTTTTTGAAAAAAATCTTACTCTTTACCCTGACACAGTCGTCGGCACTGATTCTCATACTACAATGGTCAATGGTTTAGGTGTACTTGGCTGGGGAGTTGGTGGCATAGAGGCTGAGGCAGCAATGCTAGGCCAACCAATACCAATGCTTCTACCAGAGGTGGTAGGTTTTAGATTAGATGGTGTCCTGTCCAAAACAGCTACAGCTACGGACTTAGTTCTTACAATAGTAGAAAAACTTAGAGAGGCAAATGTTGTAGGTAAATTTGTTGAATTCTATGGAGATGCCCTTGATAGCTTATCAATTTATGATAGATGCACAATTGCTAATATGGCACCTGAATATGGTGCAACTTGTGGATTCTTTCCGGTTGATCAATTAACTTTAGAATATTTGAAGACAACGGGTAAGGATGACAATCAAATTAATATGGTAGAAAATTATTGTAAAGAAGTTGGTTTATTTAGAAATTCTAATGATGATATTAAATATACCAAGGAGCTGTGTTTAAATTTACCAGATGTATTACCATGTATCTCTGGACCTAAACGCCCAGAAGATAAAATTCTTTTAAGTGATGTCAAAAAAGTTATTACGAATGAATTAGGTAAATCACCAAAAAATAGAAACAAAAATAACGGATCTCTTGAAGATGGCTCAATAATGATAGCTGCAATAACTAGTTGTACTAATACCTCTAATCCAAGCGTAATTGTTGGCGCAGGACTATTAGCAAAGAATGCAATTGAAAGAGGTCTTCAAAAAAAAGAATGGGTAAAAACATCTTTAGCACCAGGATCAAAGGTTGTTGAAAATTATCTTAAAAAAGCAGATTTATTGAAATATTTTAATATTTTAGGTTTTAATATTATAGGTTATGGATGCACAACTTGCATCGGTAATTCAGGCCCCATTGAAGATAAGTATGTTAAAGAAATTAATGATAATGATATTATTGCGAGCTCAGTTTTATCTGGAAATAGAAATTTTGAGGGGCGTATTCATCCAGAGATAAAGATGAATTTTTTGATGTCTCCAATGTTAGTCATTGCATATGCACTCGTCGGTAATATAAATTTTGATATAACAACACAAAGTCTAGGTAAGGATAAAAATGGTAAAGATGTATTTTTAGCAGACATATGGCCATCCTCTGATGAAATTAACTCTATTATTCATAAAAATATTGATAGTAAAATGTTTATAAATTCTTATAAAGATTTATTCGATGGTGATGATAATTGGAAAAAAATTTCTACTAGTGAATCAGATTTTTTTAATTGGGAAAAAACATCAACATATATTCAGCCATCACCTTTCTTTTTGAGTCAAGATAATGTAGATAATAAACTTAAAGAAATAACAAATGCATATCCACTTTTGATATTAGGAGATAGCGTAACTACTGATCATATATCACCCGCTGGATCATTTAAGGAATCAACACCAGCAGGTTCTTACCTAGTTGATAATGGGACGAGTATAATAGATTTTAATTCGTATGGGTCTAGACGTGGTAATTTTAAAATTATGCAAAGAGGAACATTTGCGAATATTAGAATATCTAATAAATTAGTTCCTGAAAAAACTGGAGGGTTTACAAGATATATTCCTAAAAACGAAATTATGAGCGTATATGAGGCCTCAGAATTATATAAACAAGATAAAAGAGATCTAGTAGTTATTGCAGGAAAGAATTATGGGTGTGGATCATCCCGCGATTGGGCAGCTAAGGGAACGAAACTCTTAGGCGTAAAAGCAGTTATTGCTGAGAGTTTTGAGAGAATTCATAGATCTAATTTAGTAGGAATGGGTGTTTTACCGTTAGAATTTATTACTGGAGAGAACTATGACTCACTTAGAATAGACAAAGACTCTACTTTTACTATAGACTCATTAAAGCGCAATGATCAAATGATTAATGTGAGTTTTCTGAGAAATCAAAATATTGCCACATTTAAAGCAAAAGTCAGGATTGATACTGATAAGGAATGGGATTATTTTTTAAGTGATGGAATTTTGAATTATGTTTTAGAAAATATATCAGGTTCTAACTAATATTGAGAATTTCCTTCAACACTTTTATATAATTCTTCTTAAATAAGAAAAATTTTATTTTATTACCGCCGTATTCTCTGTATAAATATACGCATCTTACCCCTGCGAATAGAGCAGTTCTTATCCTTGTTGAAATATACTCTTGTTTAAGAAATTCATTTTTTCCACTTACAATTATGCGTGGTTCAATCTTACTCAATGTTGACTGATAAACGCTAGATATCATTTTTGTTTGATCATCGACTGAGAGTTTAAATAATGACTGATTAAGTTGCTCTATATTTTTACCAATATCTAAAGTTACTTTTTTTGATGCACCAAGCTTATTAACAAGAGATTCAATTGATGAAATATATCTTCTAGTTTCACTACTCCTTGTAAAAATATCATCAATGATCTGTTTTTTTAAATGTTTAAATCCAGTTTCGAGAAAGTCTTTCTCTACAAATATATTTTCAATCTTTGTTGATTTTGTATCTACAATACAATTTATTAAAGATTTAAAGTTTTTATCATTATAATCTCCTCTCCAAGCCAAATCAGAAACAACAACGCATGCTTGATGTAACCCTGCTAAAGCATAAACTTGTTCTTTTATATTATTTAAAAACATATTTTTTTAATTACTCCACCACCAATACATTCATCATCATCATACACCACAGCTGATTGACCGCAAGTAATTGCTCTCTCATTTGTTTTTAGATCAAGAAACCATTTACCTTTATCATGATCTAAAATAACTGGTAATAATTTTCCACCATGTCTAAATCTAGCTTTATATATTTTTTGTTTCGTAGGTATCATATTTATCCAGTTTACATCATCGAGTTCTATTTTACCTTTATATTCTAATTTTTGAGTATCTTGACTAACTACAAGATAGTTTTTATTCAAGTTTTTATCAATAACATACCATGGGTCTTCGCTTCTATTTTTTTTTCCTCCAATTCCTATGCCTTTTCTCTGTCCAATTGTATAAAAAAATAATCCATTATGAGTACCAACAACAGATCCATTTTCATCAACAATCTTTCCAGGAGCATTTTTAATATATTTAGAGATAAGGTTTGTATAATTTTTTTTACCTATAAAACAAATTCCCATACTTTCTTTTTTTTTATAGATTTTTATATCAAAACTCTTTGCTATCTGTTTTACATCATCTTTGTTTATATCATCTAGTGGAAAAATTAGATTCTTAAGTATGGACTGATTAGCAATATATAAGAAATAAGTCTGATCTTTCTTTTTATCTTTAGGTATATTTAGAGTATATTTTCCATCGATATTCCTAATTTTTGCATAATGTCCTGTAGCTAATTTGTCACATCCCATACTTAGCGCATGATCTAAAAAATAATTAAATTTTATTTCTTTGTTACAAAAAATATCTGGATTGGGCGTGATTCCTCTATTAAGGCCATCAATAAATTTTTGAAAAACTAATTCCCAATACTTATCTGAAAAATTTACTGTAAGTAAATCTATCCCAAGTTTTCTAGCTATTCTTTTTGCATCTTCATAATCTTTCTTAACATTGCAGCCATCATGAGCATCATCCTCCTCCCAATTTTTCATGAACAGGCCCTTAACCTTAAAACCCATATCTTTAAGAATAATAGCTGATATAGAGGAATCTACGCCACCTGACATACCAACAATAATATTTTCATTAAAATTCATATAATATTTGTCTAATTGATAAGTTAATAGTATTATCTACGCTAATTATAATATATATATATTTACGAGGTAACAATGACTAAACTTAGATCAGCAAAAGATATACAGAGCGAGTGGGATTCCAGCCCCAGATGGAAAGATGTTAAAAGGGGATATACAGCAGAAGATGTTGTTCGTTTAAGCGGAAGTGTCTCAATCAATCATAGTCTTGCACAACAGGGTGCGGAAAAGCTATGGAATCTAATTAATACAGAAGATTTTGTTAATGCCTTAGGAGCATTGACAGGAAATCAAGCACTCCAACAAGCCAAAGCTGGTTTAAAAGCAGTCTATTTATCGGGTTGGCAAGTTGCAGGAGATGCTAATACAGGCATGCAAATGTATCCTGATCAATCTCTGTATCCAGTTGATAGTGTTCCTGCAGTTGTTAAAAGGATTAATAATGCATTAAGAAGAGCTGATCAGCTCAATATTGCAGAAGGAAATGATCCTATTGATTATATGTTACCTATAGTCGCAGATGCAGAAGCAGGATTTGGTGGAGTTTTAAATGCATTTGAGCTTATGAAAGCGATGATTGAATCTGGCGCTGCAGGTGTACATTTTGAGGATCAATTAGCATCAGCTAAAAAATGCGGACATATGGGAGGTAAAGTTCTTGTCCCAACACAAGAAGCTGTTCAAAAACTTATTGCTGCTAGGTTAGCTGCTGATGTTTCGGGAACGTCAACTATTTTGCTTGCTAGAACTGATGCAGAAGCCGCGAATCTTCTAACAAGTGACATTGATGAGCGTGATCAAGAATTCTGCACTGGAGATAGAACTGCAGAAGGTTTCTATCGTGTCAAAAATGGTATTGACCAGGCAATTTCCCGAGGACTAGCATATGCACCTTATGCAGATCTAGTTTGGTGTGAAACTGGAGTTCCTGATTTAAATTTCGCAAAACAATTTGCTGAAGCCCTAAAAAAAGAGCATCCCAATCAAATGCTTGCTTATAATTGTTCACCATCATTCAATTGGAGAAAAAATTTAGATGATTCTACTATTGCTAAATTTCAAAAAGAACTTGGAGCAATGGGATACAAGTTTCAATTTATAACACTTGCTGGTTTTCATGCACTCAATTATAGTATGTTTGAATTAGCACGAGGGTATAAAGAGCAACAAATGTCAGCTTATGTTAAACTCCAAGAAGCAGAATTTGGAGCTGAGAGTATAGGCTATACCGCTACTAAACATCAAAGAGAAGTTGGAACAGGTTATTTTGATGAAGTTACTCAAGTAATAACTGGTGGCCAGTCTTCTGTTACTGCTCTAACGGGTTCTACTGAAGAGGATCAATTCGATAAATAATATAATTTATTAGATGTTAAAGTACACTAGACCTCAAGGCGGAGATGAAATCTCTTTTAAAGATGGAGTTCTACATACTCCAGACTTTCCTATAATTCCATACATCATCGGCGATGGTATTGGTATAGACGTAACACCAGTGATGAAGCGTGTTTTAGATTACGCAGTAAAAAAAGCATACGGAGATAAGAAGGAAATCAAGTGGTTAGAAATACTAGCGGGGAAACAAGCATTTGAAATGTCTAAACAACTTCTTCCTGATGAGACTCTAGACGCACTAAAAAAATATAGAGTGTCTATAAAAGGTCCATTAACTACTCCTATTGGTTCTGGGCATAAATCACTTAATGTTTTAATCCGTCAGAATCTAGATCTTTATGCATGTGTCCGTCCTATCAGATATTTTCCTGGAACAAGTAGCCCAATGGTTGATTCATCACTTACAGATATGATTGTATTTAGAGAGAATACAGAGGATCTTTATTCGGGTATTGAATGGAAAGCAGATACCGAAGGAGCTAAAAAAATTATTGATTTTATCAAGCGTGAATTTAAATCCTCACCATTTCGTTTTGAAAATAATTGTGGAATTGGTATTAAGCCTGTATCTAAAGAAGGATCAGAGAGGTTGATTAAAATGGCAATTAATTTTGCCATTAAAGAGAAGAAAGATTTTCTTACAATCGTTCATAAGGGTAATATTATGAAATATACTGAAGGTGCATTCAGGGACTGGGCTTTTTCACTTGTAAAGTCAGAGTTTAATGGTTCTGTAAATTCTGATAATACGTATACTGTAACTTCAGATGAATCAGATCATGAATTAATTATAAAAGACTGTATAGCAGATAATTTTCTACAAGAAATAATATTATCCCCTGAGCAACATGAGGTGATTGCTACCCTTAACTTAAATGGTGATTACATTTCAGATGCTTTAGCTGCACAAGTAGGAGGTATTGGGATAGCGCCTGGTGGTAATATTGGAGATGGTTTGGCTGTTTTTGAAGCAACTCATGGATCTGCAGAATCTTTTGCAGGTAAAAATAGAGTTAATCCTGGGTCAATTATTTTATCTGGAGAAATGTTGCTTCGTTATATTGGATGGGATGATGCCGCAGATCTAGTTCTTAATGGTGTGAAATCTGCTATTCAACAAAAACAATTAACATTCGACCTCGCTAGGGCTCGTGCCGGTAAAAGAATTATTAGAACTAAATCCAAGCAAAAACATACAGAACAAGAAGTTAAAGAAGAATTTACAAGACTTGTACCTGGCGCCACTCTGGTTACTACTTCTGGATTTGGTGATGCCGTAATAAATAATATGTAATTATTTGTCTCTAAAAATGATACGACCTTTAGTTAAGTCATAAGGAGTTAAAGCAACCATTACACTATCGCCTTTGAGTATTCTAATATAATGCTTTCTGATTTTTCCAGAAATATGTGCAGTAACGACATGACCATTTTCTAATTCAACTCTAAACATCGTATTCGGGAGGGTCTCAATAACTTTTCCACCCATTTCTATTTGTTCATCTTTTGACATATTTTTTAATAAAATGTAAATTAATAGTATTATAACAAAATTTTAATTATAAGATATGGATACTGCAAGAATAGATGGATTTTCGAGAGGCAAATCAACAATTAGTTTTAATTATCTAATGCATCTTTATGAAATTAACTACAATTTGTTCACAAACTTAATTACTAAAAACAAGAAACCTCTAAATAATTTTTTTATGTTCGGCAGCACATCAATTAGATATGAGTTAATATCATCTTCTAAATACACAAATATATTTAAATGCTATTTTGAATATAAAAATACTACACATGGAAATAATTGTTATTCAATCAAACCACATATAATTTTTATATTGTATAAGGATGCTGCGTTATTAGAGGCTAAATCTTTAAATCAGAGTAGGTTTTTTAGCTCTGATATTAATGAAAAGCTCAAAATTAATCTTAAAGTATTTTATTGGCTTAAGAATATCATTAAAAAATCTTATAAAAATCATTAATTTATGTATTATTTCTAGATATAGTTTCTTTTACCTTATATTAGCCAAGGTCTTGAAAAATCGACATCCATACCATACTATTATGATAAGGTATTAATCAAAGGAGAGAATGTGATGAAAATATCAGCAAAAGGACGTTATGCTATAAGA
>MDSZ01126101.1_pt1 | contig 12712 bp, 21 predicted proteins | sample 811201 | NCBI WGS metagenome assembly MDSZ01 (sample SAMN05326647, study PRJNA326480) | marine metagenome | isolation source: seawater | place: Indian Ocean: North | collected 2010
AGCCTGAGCCGAAGACAATGGAGGATGTACTGCGCTCCTGGCTTTGTACTTGTCAAAGCGCTCGAAAACACGGTTGTTCAGGGCATTTACGAGCCTGTCCAGGTCTTGACGGCCACCGTCTATCGGGCCGTCATAGTTCCATCCATAACTGCCTTCCGATCTGGTGAGGAAGTGCTTCCCAGCTAAACCAGAGCGGCTTTTAGTCCATTCAAAGATGAATTGATCGCTGTTGCCGTTCTGCTCCTGCCGGTAAAGCTTGACAACTTCCGAGACGTTGGCCTCAAAGCTGGAGCTATCTCGAATGCCTCCGCTCTTGTTCAAGTGGTGAAGGATGACGATGGAGCAACCGTAGGTGTTGGCAATATCACGAAGCTCATATATACAGTTGCCAGCATCGGAGCGAACAAGGTCAACATCCATGCCAGCCAGGCAGGCCGTCAGGGAATCGATCATCACGATTTGAGGGCGTTCACGTTTAACTAAATCGAGGAGCTGAGGAATGTTCTCGAACCTCCAGCGCTCAATCAATTTGACCCTGCCGTAGTCCAGGGCGTCCTCGCCATAACCGATGATTTGCAGTTTTTCAGCCGCATCAACCACTGGTTCGTCGCATTGGATGATTACAGCAGTGCCTTTTTTACAGCGGCGATTGCTCCAGGACTTTCCTGTTGCGACATGCAAAGCCCAATTGTAAAGAAGTGTTGACTTACCAGACCCTGGAGCTGCTGCGAGAAGCATCACGCTACTCTCAGGCAGTATTCCGGCAATCGTCCACTTCCTCGCATCTTCAGACAGGGCAATCGCTTTTGCGTCCAGCACCTGTAATTCCTCTTTGCCATGAATACGAGCCTTTGCTTCGGCAAGTAATTTGTCGACGGTCGGCTGCGGCATTTTGATGCTGTGCCGATTGAGCCATTTTTGTGCTTCAAAAGAAGAGCGAGTGTCATTGGCGTACAGGCCAACCATTTGCTCAAGGTTTTGAATGATCTCCTCGTAAGAAGGAAGGCCATCAGCACCTTCGTGTCTGTCTTTCGTGACAATGCTCTGAAGAATCAGCTCTTGGGTTGCGCCTTCGTCAATCCAGTCGCCTACGTCATAACCGCCTTTTGACGGCAAACTCTCCCATTCAAAAGACTCTGGGTCAGCATATAAAAACTGAGCGCCGGGATTGTCCGACGCCACTTCTTTCATTAGGGCAACGCCAGGCTCGTCTCTATCGGGACAAAGCACGACTCTGTAGCTTTTGAACAGCGACGAATAGTCGCCATTGGTACGGTATTGACCGCTGCCTCCCAAGAAAGTAACAGTGGGAAGCCCAATTTCCCAAAGCTTGTCTGCACACAACTCTCCCTCCACAATGAACACCGGCTGCTTAGTAGCCGCAGCCATCTCGATGGCTTCTTTGTACCTGTATGGCAGCACCTGAGCACGCACTTCTTCGACCAGGGTTTTGCGTTGAGAGCTGCCCTTTTCAATGGTCGGAAAGTTCTGAAAAATCTGCTTTTTGCCAGAGGAGTCGTTGCGAACAACCTCTATAACCTTGTCGCCGGAACGGTTCTCGTAATTAAAAGTGTACTTTTGAGCTGGTCGGTCAGGCCGCTCCCACCGAGAGAGCGGCGCAATCTTGTTTCTAATTTCAGCACGGTGTTGGTCGCTGCTGTCGTTAAAACAATTCCATGCTCCTGTTTCAGAATTTACGGAAAGATTTGTGCCTTCGCAAACAGGGCAGATGTATTTGCCTTTTTCCTTGGTAGGGGTGAGCTTGTCCAGGTGGTCGAGGATTGAGAACGGCATATATGGGCTTGAAACCAAGTTGTTCTAACAGTGATTGAAGGACGTGCAACGCATGTAAACCTCTGTAAATGAGTGCGGATGGCTACAGAATTTCTGGTTTAAGAATTTCTTCAAAATTGACAATGGCACACCCTGCGTGTGATGGGTACTTTGTGTCGGAGCTGCAAAACCCAACGCAGTCAGCTTCCAACATCTCATGACAAATTTGGCTCATGGGGAACATAAAAAGCGCCGCCATGTGCTCTTTACAGACACTGCTTGGGAGCATCTCGCCGATATCGCGCACGATGCTCGACTTTCAAACAGTGAAACTCTGGAGCGCTTGGTACGTTCAACCGCCCCTTGGGAAGGCAGCGCCACTCTTGCCAACAATGCTTGGGAAGAATGCATGGACTTCACCAAGGAAGCAGTCGATTCCTCCAATCTTTTTCCAGATGAAAGCGTCTGATCTTTTGGTGCGATTACGTGCCTATCTCGCAGAACACGAAGACTGCGAGGTGAAGCTCTACTCAGAGCAATCTGCCTTTGAAGATGCTTTCGACTTCAAGTACTCAGAGGTGATCACAGATGTTCGAGTTGTCAACGATTGGCCTCTCCCAGGAGAAAGCTTGATCGTCGGTGACACTGAAAACCCTGGAAAGTACCTCGTCCTCTTCTACAACTCCGAAAATGTCGGCTCCTGAATCAACCTCTCAAGCAGTGCTGGCCGATCGCATGACCGGCAACTTTGCTGCTCTTGAGATCTCCGGCGAAGCTTTCACCGCTGCTTACGACACTCCTGACATTGGTCCTCACATTGAAAAGGACTACAAGGGACTGTCTTATCTGTCATGGCCTTTTGCCTATCGCTACTTGAAGCAGCACTTCCCCACTCTCTACGTCGCTTTTGAAGAAAAGACGTTGGGTGAAGTGGTGTTCGGTACGCCTGGTGCCTATTACATCCGCCCATACCTTACTGACGGGTGTCGCCGGACTGTGGCTTTGGTGTTCCCGATCATGGATCGGAAACACAATGCCATCAAGGAGCTTGACGGTCGAGCCATCAGCGACAACTGTCAGCGCGGAGCAGTGAAAGCAATTGCCACCTTCACTGGCTTGGGTTTGCGCCTTTATGCCGGTGAGGACATCCCAAAGGAGGAATCCAATGGCAACGCACAGCGGGCGAAAGCCTCTACTGCAAAGAAAGCACCAGCAACTGAAAAGCCTGCCGAAGCCCAAACTTCCAGCGCTCCCTTCGACGGCAAGCAGTCATTGGTTGATTTCTGTACGGCAAATCCCTTGCAGTACGAAGATGCCAAAGCTTGCCAAATGGCGGTGAAGGACACCCTTGAAAGCGTTGGCCTAAACACTGGGGCCAATGTCAAAAAGCCTGAAGACTTTGCCAACACCATTACCACCCTCGTGGCCGCATGGACAAAGGAAAAAGGCATCAAGGTGACCAAAGCCGAGATGACCAGTCAGCTCGATGCAATCAGAGCTGCCTGTCTTGTAAGCACGAAGGAAACAATTGCAGCATGCGTCAAATTTCATGCCGCAAAAAAGTAGACCTTGCCGCGGCCTCGCTAGCCCTAGCGTTCCGCGGAACCATTTGCTTTGACCAAGATGACGGTCATTTCTGCCCTTCTTGAACGAGGTTATTCCGATGATCCACTGGGTTTATTTATGGGCGTTAGCGCAGGTGGGATTGCTGCCTGGCTCGTCATCTTCGCCATCTGGAAAATAGCCAGTGGCCTGTTTAGACCTCCAACTTGAACGCCTAATGAAGCTGAAGCGCTACGAACCCAACAGATTGCAGATCAACAAGAAGCGTTACTACGTTTCTGAGAATCTGCCGAACATAGACACAGGCATTGTCCTGCCGTCTGTGACGACTGTTGCGTCAGCAACGGCTCCCATTGGCAAGACAATGGCTCTCATCAATTGGAGGAAAAGAGTCGGCGACATCGAGGCAAATCGCCGTACTCGCAACGCCGTGGAGCGGGGAAATTGGCTTCACGGCGTCCTTGAGGATCAGTTCAATGGAGAGGACATAGAAACACATTTCGATGCGTTTCCTCAGTACATCCCCTATTACCACTCCATTGAATCGTTCCTTGAGCGCATAGACGAGCCATTGCTCGTCGAAAGCGCGATTGCCTGGTTCTGCCCGTCCAGGGTAATTGGATATGCAGGCACCTTTGACATGCTGGCAACCATGAAAGATGGCAGTTATGCCCTTCTGGATTGGAAGACCAGCTACAAAGAAAAGCCTGACTATCAGTTGGCCGACTATCGGATGCAACTGGGTGCCTATACGCAAGCAATCGAGCAGATGTATGACATCGAAATCGAGCAAGCGCATTGTGCTATCTCCATTTACGACCCCGACAAAGGGGAAGGGCAAGAGGCTCAAATTGTGAGCCTCGACGGCACTGAGTTAATTGCTCAAGCCGGAATCATGGCGCAGAAGACCCAGCAATTCTTCGACGATCACTATCCAGGTGGTCAGCCTTTCGCCATATCCGTAGACAAGGCTGCATAGTCTTATCTACGGCGCTACCTTCTGTTCTGATTCTTTTCACTTCAATGGCAAATCAGCCCATCTACAAGGCCGACATCCAGATCCCCGCAGATGTCTTCAAGGAGGCAAAAGAGGCAGGCCCTAATGACAAAGGTCTCTACACGATCACTGCGTCTTTCTGGAACAATGATCGCCGCCAGAATGAGCGTCAGCCCAACTACACCGGCCAGGTGCAGGTAAAGGGCAATCGTGACGGTGCCAAAGGCTATTGCTCCATGTGGGACAACTCTGGCGGCAAACCTGCCGCAGTCGGTGCATCGTCCGCTTCTAGCGACCTTCCCTTCTGAACATCTACCAGGGCGCCCCTTGGCGCCCTTCTTCTTATGTCAACACGAGAGTGCAGATCCTGTGACTTCTGGAAACAAATCCCCGGCGGCATCACCTTTATTGAAGGTGACATTGTCCGCCCTGCTGGTGAGTGTCGGATTAACCCTCCTGCCCCTGCCCTTGAACTTGCAACCCATGCATACGGAGAGTGGGGATTGGTCAACTGGCCTATTACTGGAGAGGTTGAATGGTGTGGAAAATTCTCAGCCAAGCCCGCCAAGAAGCCTGCCGTTCAGATTCAACAAGATTCAACTGTGACGCCTGAATCTCCGCATCAAGCAGCCATCGCCACTCCCAAGCGCACCACCCGTCGTTCTAGTAAGAGCAAGGCCTCATGATCAAAAACCTCAACGCCCTGGCAAAAGAAGTGTCCCAAGTGCGGGACACCCAGCCACTGAGCCAGCGTCCCGACACAATCAAGCAAATTCTTGATTTGCGGGAAAAAGGCGTTTCCTACCGCATCATCAGTCTTGCTGTAGATCTGTCTCACGAGACTGTTCGTAAGATTGCTAAACAGCACGCGGCTAAATGAGTGGGAAGATTCCTTCACGATGGCAGCTTTAAGCCGAAACCCTCGTCTTTTAAACGCGCCGAGTGGATGGCTCAAGACCCAACACCTTTAGAGGTGTTTCGCAAAGGTACTTCCGTGAAGGTTTACACCGGATGCGGATGGCAAGCAGGAACTGTGATTGAATCAAGTCGCCGTTCCTGCACAGTCTTTGTGAAAGCAAGGAACAAAAACGTCACGGTCTTTGACCGGCGCAACATTCAAACCACTTGATCATGTCTCACTGCTCATCTCTTGACATCAATGAGTATCAGCAAATGGCTCGTAAAACGGCCATTTATCCAGATGCTGGCAATCCAAATTCCAATGGAGCCAACATGGTCTACCCAACACTTGGCCTTTCTGGTGAAGCCGGTGAGGTTGCCGAAAAGGTCAAGAAAGTCATTCGCGACAAAGGAGGCGAGTTTGATGACGACACTCGCCTGGCTATTTGCAAAGAGCTTGGTGACGTTCTTTGGTACGTTGCTCAAATTGCCTCTGAGCTTGATCTTGATCTTTCCAATGTTGCTCAAGGAAATCTGGACAAACTGGCAGATCGTGCGAAGCGCGGAAAGATTAAAGGTAATGGCGATGACCGCTAAAGTATGACAACCTTGCGTTGTCAATATGAGCGCTTTAGAAGATCAGTTCCTCGGCCTATGGCAAGCCAAGTTTCCTTCAATCGCGCTAGAACGGGAGTTCAGTGATGTTGAAGAATGGGAACGTGACTTCCAAGAAAGGTACTCGAAATCTAAACGCTCAAAACGTTACAGAGCTGACTTCGCTCATCCAGAATCTCGATGCATCATCGAAATTCAAGGCGGCACTTATATGCGCGGCCGGCATGTCAGTGGATCCGGCTATGAGCGTGATGCGCGGAAATTCAACCTGGCCATGATGAGTGGCTGGAAAGTCTTTCTGCTTACTTCGACCACGGCCAAAGACCACGCCTGGATCGAGATGATTGCGAACTACGTTGCCTCTCAATCTCATCAGCAGCCTCTTCCATCAGAGACTCCGCAATCTTGAGTTCACTTTCACGCAATGTCATTGCCTGGCGCAACTCAATGTTTTCCATGACAAGGGTTTGCAAGGCTTCTTGCATGTTGCTCCAGCCTTGCAACAGATTCTTGGCAACTTCTTTTAGTTCCTCTGTACTATTGCAATCTTCTATGGCCTTAGTCTGAACCGAAAGAGCAAATTCTCTTTCCAGGCTTCGCTCAAACGGACCCATTTTGACAATGCGTTTCCTCCCATCGTAATCAACTATTACGGGAATTTTGTATTGCATGGTTTTTCTATGCCTTTGCTTACGCTAAGGGACATCCAGCTTCTTGTTGTTTGAGAAAGCAACCCTTGTGGACGCAAATCCCGAACCAACGAAGGTGGTTCTCCCTCCATCTAGATTCTCCGGCCCTCGTCGTAGCAGGAAGCACAAACTTCAAGAGGGAGAACGAGTAGTTCTCCTGTCACTAACTGCTGGTGGATGGATCTATTCGGGTTTCAAAGGACACATCCTTTCGATATCCTTTGATACAGATTCCAGAGGACGTTCTTGCCCAAGGGCGACTGTGGAATGGGACGAGTGTTGTGCTCACCCGTCCCGAATTAGCACTCATGCCCTCTCCAGGCTTCGTCTAGACCAATGACTGACTTCACAAAGCATGATCCTCTCTCCGATGGCATCAGTTCTTTGCGGCTGCTCGACTACATGGGCAGTTCAATTGACATCGTTAACGATGCACGGCAAAGCTTTGACGCTGAGAGCCCAGAGTTCACTCCGAGGGACCAGAAGCTTCTCAATTACTTGGTCAAGCACAAGCACACCTCTCCTTTCCGGGGCGTCGTCTTCAAATGGCAGGTAAAAGCTCCGCTGTTTGTCGCGAGACAATGGTGGAAGCATGTGATTGGCGGCACCTACGCCAATGACCAGCTCGGCTGGAATGAGAAGAGCTTTCGTTATTGCGTAGCTGATGACGAAGAGTTCTACATGCCCAACACTTTCAGGCGGCAAAGCACAAATAACAAGCAAGCCTCCAGTGGTCCCCTGAATGGCTCTGGACAAGGTGTTGCAGAGGCTGCCTACTCTGACGCCCTGCTGGTCATGAAAGACGCTTACAGGACGCTCCTGGACGCTGGTGTGAGCAAGGAGCAGGCTCGGGGCATCTTGCCGACGTGTCACTACACATCTTTTGTTTGGACCTGCAGCCTGCAAGCCCTGCTGCATTTCCTTAGTCTGCGTCTGCCAGAAGATTCCCAGTGGGAGATTCGTGCTTACGCCGACCACATGGCGAAGATCGCTGAGCCTATTGTCCCTGAAGCCTTTGACGCCTTTTACGAAAATGGTCAAACCTTTTGATCCAGTTTCCCGTCCTCAGCACTACACCTCTTCATCCATTGAATGCATTGAAGCAATCGCAGCGCAGCTATCGCCAGAAGAATACAGAGGGTTCCTAAAAGGTAACGTCTGCAAATACCTCTGGAGAGAAAAGCAGAAAGGGGGTATTCAGTCTCTGAAAAAGGCTGAATGGTATCTGGATCGCTTGATCGCGCTGGAAGAGACATCAGTGACTCCAGCAGAGTCGCCTGTTCGCATGGATCAAGGAGCCATAGGCTCTTCGTTTTACGAGCAGGCTAAGCAAACTGCAGTTCCAGATGTTTGAGATCTTCCAAAGAAAAAGGGCCACGACGTGGCCCTTTCTTTCTGTCTTTTTGATGAATGGCCTGCTGCACAACACGCTTGTCCGCCAGGAACTGCCAGTACTCTTCTTGCCGGGTGTGAGCGTCAACAAAGGAGTTGACAAACACCCATGAAGTGAGAATCTCTTCTCGCTCAGGCGTCCAGAACTGCTGCTGTCGCCACCACTCAAAGACAGGCAGATTTGTCTTGTGCAGGTTACACCGTTGACATGCTGGAACAAGATTCCAGCGAGCGAAATGCGGCCCTGACTTGCTTTTGGGAATTACGTGATCAATGGTCATCTGGCCATGCCATTGTCCGCAATAGGCACAAGCGGATTGACCCAATGGGCCTCTCAATGGGTAGTCGCTATATATTGACTTTCGGAATAATCTTCGGGCGTCAGATTTGCGTATTTCAATGAGGCTATGTAGATAGTCATCAGGCTCATACGCAACAAACATGAAGCGCCCTCTTCAGTTGTGCTTCTAATCTACAAGCTTTTTATGAGTGATTGATGAGACTTATAATGAAATCTATGGGGAGGTCTCATGAAGGTTTGGCAGGATAGCCTGGGCCAATTTGTTGCGACTGTCACTGCCGGGATGCTCCTCGCAACTGGTGGAATGCTCATCACAGTTGGCAATTCTCAGGTAAAAGTAGTTACGCAAATTGAAAGCATTACAGAGAAGCTTCAGTTGCTGACTGATAACGTCGGCAAGCTGGAAGAGCGTGTTCGATCTTTAGAGATTCGCCGCTAGCCTAGAAACGACGTAAACGAGCATTACCATGTCTCCTGCAGAGTGGTTTTTCATTGGCGCAATTGTTGTTGGTGCCGCTGAACACATCATTGCCGTGAGTCCTCTCAAGGAGAACTCCACCGTTCAACTGATTATCACGGTCCTCAAGCGGATCTTCCCTGAAGTCAAGAAATAATCATGGACATCCCTAACACTTGGGAAGGCATCTACGCCTACGCCAAGGAAGCGGGAGCCAAGTATCCAGAACTAGTGGCAGCGCAATGGGCGCTGGAAAGCGGTTATGGCAAACACCTTGCGGGCAAGAATAACTTCTTCGGCTTAAAAGGAAAAGGTGGCACCATGTCGCAAACCCAGGAATGGGTGAATGGCAATTGGGTGACCATTAGAGATGGCTTCCTCGACTTCCCCTCACGCAGAGCCTGTGTCGACTATTTGATCAAGCTTTGGTATCTCAACTACAAGAGCTACAAAGGCGTTAATAACGCAGCTTCACCAGAAGCTGCTGCGAAGATGCTGAAGAGCGAAGGCTATGCCACTGATCCTGGCTACGTTGACAAGCTCATTCGCATCATGCGAGACCAAGGCGCCATCTCTGGGGCTAAGCGTCGACCGATCAAGCTGACTGCTGCTGCTCAGTACTACAGAGCTGAAAGCCATCAGATTGCTGCTTGGAACTTCCTTGAAGACCTCCTGACAACAGAGCAGCTCGATGAGTTTGCCATCATCTATCGCTCCGGCCCTGCATGAAAATGTCAGAGCTGGTCAACGCCCTGGCCTACGAGCTGGGGCTTTGGCTTATCAGCAAAAACCCTGGCCTTGCGTTCAACCCATGGGTACAGCGCATGCTTAGGTACTGCCGGCCAGATTGGTCAAGCTGGCGGGCAAAGCACGTTATGAAAAGCGTGTCTGGTCAGAGCAAAAAGATTATTGAGGAGTGGGCAGAAGATAATCGCAAGGCACGATGCAACAAGCTTGCGAAAAAGGCTCGTGACAAGTTTCCAAACGCCACCATCACTCCAGTGGAAGACGCTGTCATCCCAATGGTGATTATTGAAGAACACGATGAAGCCTCCCCTTTGGGAGGCCCCATGCGAATCACTTGGCGGATTGAAGACTAGTCTTCGTCAAGGTCAAGGACGACGGTGTCTTCGCCGGTTGAGCCGACAACGCCTCCACTAGCGACAACGCCAGCAGAAGTGGTGCCTGAGTTGAATGTGATCGTCTCCTCCTCAACAGAGTCAGTAATGACTACAGGGGCTTCAGGCTCAGGAGCGGGCTCGGGCTCAGAAGTAGGAGCAGGAAGCTCGGGCTCATAAGGCTCACGAACACGAGGCTCAGGCTCGACGAAGCCAGGGATGGGATAAAGCTCATAAAGGCCGTTTGCTTTCAAGGCGTAGTACAGCATCTCAACTTCATCGCCAGGCAGCGCAAGCTCTTCTAGCAGTTCCGTCATGGCATTGCCAATGATTTCCTCATTGGGCTCGCCCAACTTGGCGTCAGACAGCGCTGAGATCAACTCAGTGACCAGCATGTTTGCAGTCAAATCTGCAGCGGCAGCAGTACGCAAGGTTGCGTAGACAGGACTCGCCAGCAGCGCTCTCCAAAATCCTCTGTAGTCAGCTCCCGCCTTGACGGCATCAAGCCGTCGCTTGTCAATTTCTGAGTCAGCAAGGTCAAGAACTGCATAGCCAGTGCCTTGCCAAACAACAACTTGAGTAACAGGATCACAGGAAGGTTTTTGAAACGGTCCCGTATAACCAGCTTGGTTGAGTTCTTCAGCAGTAAAGCTGGAAGAATCAGTGCGAGTTACACCATTGATTTTCAATCGCTTTGGCAGCGGACCAGGCTCAGCATTGAGCAGGCTATACAGCAGGGCCATTGTTTTGAATCGAAATGTTTTAATTGTAGATAGCGATTAGCCGAGAGCTACCGCGAGGCCGAGGCTCACTCCAGCGGCGGATTGTTGAATGGTGACATTGGAAGCAGCAGTGACACGGCCATAAGCATCAACCGTGATTTGTGCTACTTCAGTAGCACTGCCATAAGTACCAGCAGTCACGCCTGAGTTGTCCAGATTCAAGGTCACGTCGGAACTAAAGTTTCCGCCGCCATTTAATCCTGTTCCCGCAATAACTTGACGAGAAGAAGGGACAATTTCCGAATAACGAGCCAGCCGAGTGCCGCCAGCCGTTGAACCATCATGAGCGCGAAGAGTGTTTAACGTTGTGTCAAACGTAATCTCACCAACCGCACCAGTAAAACTACCGTGTTCGGTAGTCGTGCCTCGACGAAATTGAACCTGCTTGGCCATATCAGTTACTCAGAAGACTTAAAGAGCTGCCCCAGTCTTCACTGGAAGCCACAGATTGTGTAACCAAACCATAGTCTACACTGCCAGTTTCCAGACCAAAGTCTTCTAAATGGCTGGATCCACCACCACCTCCTTGGATGCTGATCCATTGACTACCATCCCAAACCTTTAATGCGTTTGAGTTAGTGTCAAGCCACCCTTCGCCTACAGAGTATCCAGTTGAACCCGCAGCGCTCGCATTAGGAGCGCTGCTTCCAACGTGAATGGGTCCAACTTTTCTGATGTCGCCATTGGAATCTTCAAGGAAGACGCCAAAACTGGACTGGTGTAAAACTACCGCCGGTTCACCCAGCTCCAACTGAGCGGCAGTAGGCCGCTTCTGCAAGACGCTGGTTCTTTTGAACTTGATAGTTTCACTCATGATTGTCTAGAACGTGCCCCCGTCTACGACTAGGCCGTTGAGAGTGACATTTTGCAGAACTCTGGAGGAAGTGATGACTTCCGTTCCGCCAACTTTCAAGCCACCAGTGGTGATGTTGATCGACTGATTGAAAGTCCAGCAATCAGTTGAATTCACCCAAGTAATGGTCTTGTCAGTGCTGCCTTTCAGCGTGATGCCGCCACCGTCAGCCGTATTGTCAGTGGGATTGGAGGTGGATCCCAGCTCAATGTTCTTGTCATCAATCGTGACAGTCGTTGAGTTGACCGATGTGACAGTGCCGTTCACTGTCAAGTCGCCGCCAACTATTAGATCGTTGCCAATGGTGACATCGTTAGGCAGGCCAACAGTCAGCGTGCTGCTGCTATTACTCACCTCAACTTCATTAGCGGTGCCCTGGACCGTCAGGGTTGCACCGTCAGCTACTGCGCTGGAAGTAGAGCCGTCACTGACATTGAAGCTGGTGGTAACAGTGCTGCCCAGAGCAATGGCGCTGCCATTGATCGTGATGCTGCTGTTGGCAAGGCTGCTGTTTGGAACATTGGCCAGCGAACCCACACCAGTGGAGTTGTTGTAGCTGAAACCAGTGTTTGGAGAAGCTGCAGAGATTGCAGCACGGGCTCTTGCGTCTGTGTAGTACAGATTGGAGCCTTCGCCGATATCCCCTGAATCCAGGGTGATCGAGCCACCCAAGGAAACAGCGGTGCTGTTGATCGTGATCGAGCTGTTTGCCAGCTCGCTGTTGGCGATGGATGCAAGTGTGAAAGCGCCAGTAGAGCTGTTGTAAACGACGCCCCCGGTGGCGGAGAAGTGTGCCCTTGCCTCTGCTGCAGAAGGTCCGGTGTACGTAATGACACCAGTTGTGCTGTTATATGCAAGCGATCCGTCGCCGCCAGCATCAGTGACAGAAATTGCCGAGCGAGCACGAGCATTGGTGAAGTACAGATTGGTACTGCCTTCGCCAATGTCGTCGCTATCAAGCGTCAGCGAGCCGCCCAGGGCGAGCGAGTTTCCGTTAATAGTGACACTGTTATTTGCAAGGCCGCTATTAGGAATGTTTTCGCCGGCAATAGAGATGATTGACGTGGCATTTCCACTGCCATCGTCGCCATAGCCGTAGTAAAGTTTCTTGTCAGATGTATTCTCGTTGAATGCCAGCTCACCGCTCTTGAGCGAACTTGGCGCCCCCGCATTTCCTGATGAAGCCCTACGCTTGATCTTGATTGTGACCGTAGACATTTAGAACGCGCCTCCTACAATTGTGAGATTTTGTGTAAGGGAGTTGGAGGGAGC
>MDSZ01106382.1_pt1 | contig 12711 bp, 27 predicted proteins | sample 811201 | NCBI WGS metagenome assembly MDSZ01 (sample SAMN05326647, study PRJNA326480) | marine metagenome | isolation source: seawater | place: Indian Ocean: North | collected 2010
GCAAAAGAAAAGCTACAACGCCAACGTGAGGCACTTATAGAAATTCGTGACGAAATTAAACCAGTTATTGAAGAAGCTGGGTATAGCATTGAGCTATGGAAGAATAGCGAAGTATTTGCTAGGAAGATTCGTACATATGAAGAAAGTTGCCAACAGTCAAAGAAACAAGCGTGTTTTCTCAAGATAGAATTTGAGGATTCCAGACATCTCAAAAACACTGGTGAGAGTGAGAGCTTTTACGCTCCAGATACAAGATATGCTGGACAACACTGTGGTAGTAACGCTCCTGCTTATATCAAGTTTACTTGGGATGATGATAAAGGTCTGTACCATATAATCCCTAATGTAGCTTATGAGTGGAACAAGGAAGTTGAAGGGCTTGATCCATTAACATATAAAGAGCTAACAGGTACTAAGGATATGGTTATTGAAAGATTAGCTGTTGTACTTGCTAATGCAATGCGATACGAGAAGAGGGAGGCAATTCGGTTTGCTAAACACCAAGAATGGAAAGAATCATTGGAAAAAAGCTAAAGTTTCCCCTTGACAGATGACGATAAGTATGGTATAATCGAAGAACTGGCGAGGTCACAATTCCGGTGTGATCCAAAACCGTAACCGAGTAGCTTGGAGGTGTGCATGTCTTGTGCTACGTCAAGTCGGTAAGCCAGTTTTTATTTAGGAGGTTGAAGATGAGTAGAATTGCAGTAGAATTTAGCGGCTGGATCGTTGGAGAACCAGAAGAATACCGTTTTCAAGCTATTGAAGAAGGTATAAAGCCAGTTATTACCGGTGTTGAATACTGCTCCCTGAGCGAAGAACAACGAGACAGTTACATTCTTGAAGATTTGGCAGGTCAAATTAGCAAGTCTTTTGACAGTAATTGGGAAAATATAACAGTGGAGATTGACGATGAGTAAAGTTGAACACACAAAAGCTAATTGTGAAAAATTAGCAGAAGCTATTGTTGACAGCATGGAGTTGAAAGATATGATTCAAGCCATATATGAACAAGAGCTTGAATTTTTTGAAAATGATGAGTCTTGCTTTTACGATCATTGGGATGTCTACTTTGGAGATGAAGATGAGTAAACTTGATAAGGCTTTAGGGGCATTAAGAGCAGTAGTAAAAGGTATCCCAGAAGAAATGATTGATACTCACATTAGAAATTTATTGGACTTCTGTGAACGAACCATAAAGGAGATTGAAGAGGACTAATATACCAAAAAACGCCCCGCAATTTTTGTGCCAAAAGTTTTTTAGAAAATATCTCAAGTTCGGGGCTTGACATTGCCGATATATATGATAGAATGGGAGTGTAACAACAAAGGAGATTGATATGCCCAAGAGTAAGTACTACGTTAATTGTCGTATATGTCGTGAGACCCACACTATTCTCGCTGACGAGGCCGACGTTTACCAATGGCAAGACGGGGGTTTGATTCAAGATATTATGCCTTACCTTACGGCGTCTGAACGTGAGTTGCTTATCTCTGGCACTTGCGGAGTATGTTTTGATGAAATGTTTTCTCCGTATGAGGGTTGACATATAGTTTTTGTATGCTACAATGTATAGTGACAAGCAAGTTTTTACAATGAAAGGTTTTGATATGAATTACGAAAAATTGCAAATGACCGCTGACAAGTCCGAAGGTTCCTTCGTTAGGACTCTACAGGGTGAAACGGGTGTGGGCTTCGCTGAGAATACTCACGTCCATAAGGATTGGTACGCTACAACGATGTCTTATGACGATGCGTTGGAACTGGCGTATGATGCTGCCCGTGACCGTGAGGACATTCTCGCACCCGTCAAGGACATTCAGGGTTCTGTTGACTCTGATGGTAATTTTGTTTTTAAGGTTGGCGATAGGGAGTTCATCCCTACAGACCATGCTATTGAGCAGTTCGCAATTAGGGCTGGCGTTCCATCGTCAAGCGTTATGCGTGAACTGCGTAAGCAAGAGGATTATGACGCACAAGACGCTGACGTTATGACCTACCTTGCTAACAATGCGTTGCGTCGTATTGACCAAGACAAGCAGTATCGCTTGCGTACCTACACTGATGGCACTTGTCGAGCTTTTGTGACTGACAAGTACGCACCAGTTGATAACCGTTGGTATCTTGAAACTCTGCAACAGTTCATGCCACAAGGGCGACTGTCTCATTGGAAGGGCGACGAAGATACTATATATGGTAACATCTTGCTACCTGATACCATTCTCGACTATGGTACTGACGATGATTCTGATTATGGTGGAATGATTAGTATTGGCAACTGCGAGATTGGCAAACGCCGTATCTCTCAGACTCCAAGTCTGTTCCGTTCCATCTGCCTGAATGGTTGCATCTGGGGTCAGGTGTCTGGCAAACAGATTCGCCGCCGTCACATTGGTACGATTGACTTGGAAGCGTTGAAAGTTGAGATTGGTGAGAACATTGAACACCAGTTGCCATTGTTGCCTAACGGTATCACCAAGTTCCTCGCCATGCGTGAATTTGAAAATGGTGATGTGTCAATGAAGAACATCATCGCCGCTGTCTGCAAGGATGAGCGATTCAGCAAGCGTGAAGCGTCAACGGTTCTTGAACAGTTCGCTACCTATGAAAACCATGAGCGTAACCTGTTTGGGGTTGTCAACGCAATCACAAGAGCAGGTCAAGAGTTTGACTCTGCGACATGGGTTAAGTTTGATGAGGTTGGCGGTAGCCTGATTGATACTGATGCTAGCCGATGGGCTGCGATTCTCAAACGTGCCGATTCAATGCAGGATAAGGACTTTGAAAAGGTCTTTATGACTGCGGTTTAGGTTTCCTTTCGTTGGGCCGGTGGCGGTTGGTTGGCAGCCGCTGCCGGTTTTTCTTTTTGGAGGTGTTATGTTTAACGAGAAAGAACGTAATATTATTACTATGGCTTTGATGTATCTTAAAAATGATTATACAGAGGACGACCTAGCCGACTTAGGCATGGAGTGCAAAGGGGTTTTATTAGAGCGTATGTGTCAGGGGTTGATTGAGGACTTTATCGGGCCTACTTGGGATGAAGAGACAACGGCCAAAAATATGGAACAGTATCAACTGAAATTATTTCGGAAATCTAAGGAATAGGGGTTGACAAGGGGCCAAAAAACGGCCCCTCTTTTTTTGCAAAAACACCCCGCAAATTTCGTGCCAATCAGTCTTGTTATATATGTGACATAACTAATTATAGATTCAAGACATGTAGACATGTATGCCGATATATGGTATAATGGTATAGTGTATCTTTGACACGTTTGGTCATCTGCCAGCTCTCTCCCGGTTGATAATGAGACTCAATCTCAATTCCCGGTGACAGCTCCCTCGCCCCGGCAACCCTCATTCGTCCCGGTGTCCTCGCTTATCCCCCCGGATATAGTGATTATGTGACAGCCAGCGAAAATGAGTGGTGTCCCGGCCAAACCAGAAAGGTCAAGTGATGAATGTATAGCCAGCGAAAAAGATCATTATAATATTAGAACCAATCCGGGTTCCATTGAAGAATGTTAAAGCGCCATAACCATTGTGTCATAGCGGCCCAATATAATAAAGTACCTGCTATTAAGAATGCATTCCAGTACCGGGAGTTTCTATTAAGAATATATAGGAACATTAAAGAGTACATTGTGAACCGGGAGATCCATAGAGAGGTAAATATACCAAACCATTTAATACAATAGGACATTAACGGGAACGTTTCCCTCTGCCAATTATTTCCAACGAAGTCTTGTGTCAATTGCATATCTAGTGTATGTATGACTATTAACAAGAACAGGAATATATTACCAATCAGCCGGGAGGGCTTGTTATTATTATTATCCTTCTTATTGGCCCGGAAACATGTACTTAACATAATTAATACCTCGCTAGTAGAAAGTGTTTGCTATATATATTATACACGTCAAACCCGGTGTCTTTCCCTAACTCACCGGGTCAACCACAATAACCATAGCCAGTGAAATTTGACTTTTTTTTAAAGTCTCTGTTGACATATGTCGATCTTATGGTATAATAGAGTATGTACGTATATGTATATAGCTGTATTACCCTAACCAATAAAATCATGGCATTAATGTATAGCCAGTGAAAATGGAGTGCTTATGAAAAAGCGTGGAATCAAAATATGTAAGAAGTGTGGTACTGAGAATGGAGTCCGTGCATATCACTGTAAGAAATGTGACACTGCATTTAAAATGAAAAAGATGCCTAAGGGGCGACGTGGTATCATTGTTAAGAATTGGAAGGAATTGGAAGTAGGGGATTATGTTAGAGTAGTTGGTAGATCCGGGACTTATTATATAAAAGAGAGTGGTGACAAAGTATATTTTACAGCCGCCGGGATCTATCATATAAAACAGGTGCATGGGGAAGGAATAACTGTTATAGGAACAGGTAGACAATCTCATGGATTTGAGTATCTATATATGGGTAAAGAGAAGAAGTCTAAACTGATAGATAAAATGTATAATGCCCCACATAAACTGTACAAGGTAAATTATATATCAAGGGTGTAACTTGGAAGCATCTGATATATATATTAGCCGCATGTGTGTCTATTATTTGTTTTTTCGTAGAATCTGGTTGCAATATAAAATCGCACATGGTATAATAACTTGACCGCTTACTATGGAGTAAATATGAACAAGAAAGAATTTGAAGCCGCCTTTAATATATTTATTGACTGGGAGATGTCGTCAGATATAAATGACGCATATGATCTCTATAAGGATTTAGTTGAACAAATAGCTGAGGGTAATGACTTTGCTATTACACAGATGTTCAGGATGTCCGATATGAACACACAGGAACGTTTAAAGTGGCGTATGTGTTTAGCAGAAGAGGGTATAGAGATGACTCCTACACAAGTAGATGAATACATTATTGTATTAGAACTAGCATTATCACAATCAGATATATAAACACACTTAAGGATATTATGTTACTTTGTGCTTATCGTAAAAACACTAGGTTCAAACCACAAAATTTCACATCCCTTGCATCCCTGTATTCGTTGTGGGTGTAAGGGTGTTATTGTATATGTATTATAGTATATTATGTATAGTGTTACTACCCCTACAATGTCTGAATCCTTATAATATGAAACAACTGTACTGGGCAAGCGTCCCATAGAAAACGATAGAAAAAAATAGAAACTGGGTAGAAAACCCACATTTAGCGGAGAAATACAAAATGGCAAGCTTCTGTTATGATTGTTGTATAGAGTTATTTGGCGGCAGTGATATTGAAGCCGAGGAAAATGATTTTGCTGGTATAGTTAGAAACAATGAAAAGTATTTTTGCCTGTGTGAAGGATGCGGGTGGATAACTGTAGATAAACATGGTAAGAAGGTAGAGGAAGAAGATGGTTAATAAATATCGCTTTGAGAAGTATGATGATCCGTTTAGAGCATTTAACATACAGATGTCTATCATATGCGATCTAGAGCAGGGCGGCAAGATAGATGAGAATGAAGCCTTTGAGCAGGTTAAGGCGTTGTACAAACAGTTCAAGCATTACTTTAAGCATGAGCATGAGGCCAAGTCTGTATTAGAGAACGAGAAGAATTATGAAGATAACAAATATAACAAGAGGATAGATTCGTATGGCGGCTGGAAAGCAGACAAATGAAGCTTGTTGTCCTAGAAAGGGTCTAATTAAAACATGGAAGCGTTGATGGCAGGAATGTTAGCTTGGGGGATAGAAATTACCATCGCCCTGAGCATGTTTTATATACTAAGGTGTGAAGAGCAGAAGGTGTTCCGAAGACGAAAAAAATAATTATTTAAAAAATTACTTATTGTTGTGATTTTGTGTCGATGAGCGTGTATTATACTCTAGAGACGTTTTTTTAAAGAAATAGGTTGACATGGCCGATAAGCATTGTATAATGGAGGCTGCCTAGACGGATAGAAAGAGTGGTTAATGATTATTACATGTAGGGAATTAGCAGAGAATCTTGAAATAGACTACCTACAGGCGAGCTGTGTCATTAAGATGCTGCTTAGTGTTGGAGTTGCAGAAGAGTTTGAAAAGGTAAAGGGTAAGGGTCGTGGGCGACCTACAGTTAAATACGAGATTCCGAATAAAATAATTATCGACCTAGACAATGGCACAGTGGAGAATTTAGATGCCTAAGTATTATGTTAAGTGCTTGGAGCAACAATGTGTACTGGATGCCCAGAACCCTTTGGATGCCTGTGTGTTAGCCAGCGAAGCTATGTGTGTGATGACCGCTGGGATTAGTTGGAGCGTATCTGAACGAGGGTTTGAAAAACACGAGGATGATCTACGGATCTCTGATCTGGAGATCATTAAAGAATGGAAGAGGAGACATTTAGGGAAGTAAGCTAACCTCCCTTGTGAGTATATAGTTATGATAAACATGGAATTTCAAATTGAGGGGTGTGAGTATTGTGGTACATTCCAAAGAATTTTCACACAAGAGTTATATGAGCTGGGGATAGAAGATAATATTTGTGATAATTGCCTAAAGGAAAGGCTTGACAATGAACAAAATGAATGTTAAAATTTATTTCCGACGAGCAGTCGTAGCGTCTGTGGTTTTGTTGGTGTTATTTCTAATATACTCAGTTGTTGTATTAAAAAAGCGTGTAGAAGCTCATGAACGAGTTATAATTGAAAATCAAATTTACATTTCAGATACAGCGCTAAAAATAGAAACATTTATGCAGATGATGAGCCAAGAGTTTGAAGACGAGGTTATGCACGTAATCCGAAAAGAAAGACGTGAAAGAGAAAAAATTGAAAAGGAGAAAGAAATTGAGCAGTAACTTTAAATATCACGCTGTAAGCTATCTTTATAACAAGGCAATATCTGACAAAAGTAAGTCAGAAGCATCGCTTGAGATAATTCTCGAACATCCTGCTGGAATCGGGGATCACTCTACAAACGATTTGTATAACACTCTGGATGAGGCACTCGACATAATTGTTGATGCTAAAGATAGAATTGAAGTCCTTGAATCAATGTATCCTAAGATGACAAAGGGGATAAAAACGAGGTGGAAACACTTTGATCACGGCGGTGCGGATGCTCGGGAAGATAATACTCCACCTCCATTCTAGAGTTTAGATACTCAGGTGGCGGAATTGGCAGACGCAACGGACTTAAAATCCGTTATCCTTACGGGTGTGAGGGTTCGAGTCCCTCCCTGAGTACTTAGAATGGCCTTGTAGCTCAATCGGATAGAGCAACGGTCTTCTAAACCGTAGGTTACAGGTTCAAGTCCTGTCAAGGCTACTTTACATAGGGTTTTTGTTATGAGTAATAGAGATGCTAGATCTCGGGCATTTGATGAAAGGTTGTTATCTGAGCGAAAGAAATGGGAGTTCAGGTATGACAATCAAGACAAAAGAATAAAAGCGTTAGAAGATACCGTCAGAGAACTTCGGAAAAAAATAAAGGAGTTAAAAAATAATGGTTGATAAGTCACTAAAAAGAATAGTTGTGGATTGTGATGGTGTTATAGCTGGTAAAGCTAATGGTGGCGACTATTCTAAGGCTCCTCCTCTGGAGCATGGAATACAACAGGTAAATAAGCTGTACGACGAGGGTTGGGAAATCACTCTATTCACAGCTAGGTATGGAGAGAGACGTGGTGGTAATATAAATCAAATGTATCAGGCTGGATATGTGGAGTGGTTAGATTGGCTTGAAAAACATGGTGTAAAATATACTAATGCATACATGGGTAAGCCTCCGGCTGTATTATATATTGACGATAAGGCGGCTAGGGTTAATGGTGATGACGAGTCAGGTTGGGAACAGGTCTGGAAAGAAGTCGGTGAACTCAAAAAAAAAGACCGATACGGGAACTACTGCACAGACGAACAGGCCAGATATTGGGATAGTTTTGTAGATTAGGGCGTGAAAGGAATCGACAGGTAGTAAAAGTATTAGTTGCATTGACTGGTTGATCGGTAGGCCAGTATAAAAGCCGATTAAATTTTTTAAGTGCCGAAGAGAATTTCGCACTAGCTGCGTAGCAGCAGGGGGCTTTCATGAGCCTTCTTACCCAATCATGAACGGGCTAGGTCGTACCTAGATAGAGGGTTCACCACTCGAATCAATAGTGAGATGATGGTAATCCATCTGACTCCGATAATCGGATAGCTTTGTTTGATGTGCAATTAACATCAGGCTAACAATGTAGATGCTGATATGGATATTATGCTGGACGCGGGTTCGAGTCCCGCCACGTCCACTAAAATATAGGTTTAGTCTTGACAAGTGGTAATTTTATGCTAAAATGGGGGAGACGTGTCAAAATTAGAGATTAACATCGAGGTGACTGTAAACGATATTCTTAAATCTATAAGTAATCCTAAAGGATGTCCTGCTTGTAGGGCTATATCAAGAAAGCTAAGAGAAACGCTAAGCGATGTTGAGATAGTTGGTGATTCGGTTTATATATGGGATGAATGGGATTGTCCTTCAAAGAAATTCAAGATTGACGAGTCTTCAGTCGATATAATCTCTAACTACAAAGAAGCAGTCATGAGTCCCCATATGGATGAGGGGAAAATAAAACCATTTGAATTTAAAATTGAGAAGAGGAAATAAAATGAGCGCGAGTGCAAGTGGAGCGTTAGCTATGCATCAAAATGTTAACAAAAAAACCGGAGAGCTTGGAAAGCGGAAACCCAAAAAGCAGGGTATTAGCCTACCAAGTGATCGTGTTATACTTAATACTTTGTATTCACATTATGGTAAGCCTGAAAATATATCTAAAGAGAAGGTTAAGCTATACAAGGCGTATCGAAGCCCTGCTGGTTGGTCTCAAGACGATTGGATTGAGGATGATTATCAAATGGGTAGAGTGACAGTATTTACTAGATATGAAGATTCCGATGAGGATATGATAAAAAAGACAAGGATAGGCAAGGAAGGTGAGGGAACTTGGTTTATAGGGGTAAGCTCTAAGAAAATTAAAGTTTGGATAGGAGGCAAACTAGACACCATATTAGATATAGAGGTTTAAATGTTTTTAAGATGTGGATAATAGATTATATAATAAGTTTCTTTGGTGGGCAAGAAGAAGAGGTCGAGACACCTATTGATTTCGGAGAGCTTTCTGCTAGAGAAAAAAGGGAATATAGAAAAAAACAAAAGGAAGAAAAGAGAGAAAAGAGAAGGCAGTATCGAATTGATAAGATAAATGCCCTTAAGGAAAAGTTTTATGCTGTAGCCGCCAAGAGGAAGTGGTTGTTTTTTATGATAGCCGCAGCAGTGGTGGCTTATTTGGTAATTAGTTATACTGGTTTTGGAGGAAGTATACTTAAGAACTTAAAGGGGTTGTTCTAATGAATGCGAAAGAACTACATGAAAATTCAATAGTAGTAGATCTACATTCTCATCCAGCAATAAAAGCTTCTATATTTCATAGAGATTTAGGCTCTAGGAAAGAAAAGTTTTTAGCTTCACTCTTTAAGAGAGCCTTCTGGCCTCTTTCTAATAGAGCGTCTTTCCCAATGGTTGTGGATGGGGGTGTGGATGTTCTGCTTTCAACGGCTTATGTACCTGAGGGCGGCTGGTATAAGGATATGAAGCTGGCTAAATGGCTTTTAATGTTTGCGCCCAGAGTTAGAAAGAAGATTTATGAGTCTAGCTACTTCGATGCTGTGGTAGGGGCTATAGAAGACATAGAAGCTCAGGCTAAGTTGTGGAATCTAAACGCCAACAATAAGAAAAAAATAAGGATCTGTAAGAACCCAAAGTCTATTAAGGAAGCTAATAAAAGTGGAGCTGTTGCTCTGGTTCACTCAGTTGAAGGCGCACACTCGATTCAAAGCACAAGAGCTAAGGACTATCCAAATGATATGAAGAGGGGTGTTGCGGCTAGGGCAAGCATGTTAGAAAAGCTTGAAAAGCTGAATAATATGGGTGTTGCGTACCTAACTTTGGCTCACTTTTACCCCAACGAATGTGTAAGCCCAGTTTTTCCGTGGCCGGAATACGCCTTTGATCACGGTGATTGGGAAAATTTATTATCTAAATGGGATGAGACTAAAGGATTAACCTCTAGGGGTGAGGCTGTAATTGAAAAGATGCTTGAGCTGGGTATGCTAATAGATATATCACACTGTACTCTAAGTGCAAGAAAGAGGATATATGAAATAGTTAGCCATCACAAGAAAGACCAATGCTTACTGGCTACTCATGTCGGCGCGTTTGAGGTTAACAGGTTAACGTATAATTTGCATGACTGGGAACTTAAATGGTTTGCTGATCACGGATGTGTTGCTGGTATAATATTTATGAACTACTGGTTAACATCACATACCAGCACTTTAGGTTTGAGATACATAGAGCAGACGTTGGCTCACATGACGAATGTTGGTGGTGAGGATTTTGTTGGTATAGGTACTGATTTTGATGGTTTTACTGACCCGCCAGATGAGATCGTGGACACCTCTCAGTTGCCAAGATTGACGGAATATCTTGTCGCAACTGGATACAGAGAAGAAGCCATAAGGAAATTCTTGGGTGCTAACGCTCTTGAAATATTAATCAAGGGATGGAAGGGTGTGTGATGTATACATATAGAGCTAAGGTTGTCAGGTGTGTTGATGGAGATACTGTCGATTTTAATGTAGACTTAGGCTTCGATGTATTTATAAAAATAAGGACTAGACTGGTTGGTGTTAATACACCTGAAAGAGGGCACGCCGAATATAAAAGCGCTACAAGATGGGTGGAGGATCTACTTAAGTCTCAGGAGGACGAAGATGGATATGTAGAAATAAAAACAGGAAAGACCGGTAAGTACGGGAGATGGCTTGTTGATATAGAGGGTGTTAATAAAGTTATGGCAGAAAAGTATCCTTACTAATGAATGATTTTTTTCAATATCTACAGAAGTTGTCTATAGAAAACCCTGACATTGTTGAGGTTGTGATAGATGAAGATGGTGAGGTGGAAATAGAAATAGACTACGATTACTTTATTAAGAATCTAGAAAGTATGGTAAATCAGGCGCGTAAAAAAGATGACTAACTGTATTAATTATCTCTTTGACATAGACGGAACTCTCACTCCACCAAGAGGTTGTATGGTTGCAGACTTTAGGCGAGAGTTTGCATCTTGGGTTGATAAACAGCGTAAAGCTGGAAACAATGTTTGGTTTGTTACTGGTTCAGACAGGGATAAAACAGTCCAGCAGGTGGGATTGCCTTTATGGCGATTTGTTAATGGTTGCTATCAGTGTTGTGGAAACCAGTTATATGTGCGTGGCAAGCTTATAAAACAATCTAACTGGGCTATGTCTGCTAATCTACATCTTGATATATTAAATGAACTCGAAAAGAGTCAATGGTATGGCAAGTATGGTGGCAATGTAGAGGAGCGTGTTGGTATGGTTAATATATCTACTATAGGTAGAGGATGTCCAACAGGAGTGCGTAATATATATTACAAGTGGGATAATGAAAATCTTGAGAGGGAAAAGATAGCAGGTGTGTTAAAATATAAATATCCTGACATAGACGTTTCCATAGGTGGAGAAATAAGTATTGACATATATGCAAAGGGTAGGAATAAGTCGCAAGTGTTGAATGATATGGTTGGTGAAACTATATTTTTTGGTGACAGGTGTGAGGAGGGTGGAAATGATTATGAGATATCTAGAGGGGTTGACAAATATTATCACGTAGGAGGCTGGGAAGAAACCAGAAATATAATTGAAAAATCCTTATGAGCCACCTAAAACTAGATGTTCCAGAACTGTTGATAATTGGAACGAGACAGTAGATTCGAGAAGCGGGACTGACTGGTCTGGCTTCTTTTTTATTTTTATATTCTTAAATATTTTCTTTTTTCATAGAGTTTTGTTTAAGTTTTTCCTTGACATCTTCCGATCACTATTGTATAATTAACCTATGAATATATTTTACCTATCAGAATGCCCTGTCGAGTCTGCCCAATCACAATGCGATAAGCATGTGGTCAAGATGATTCTTGAGTCTGCACAAATGTTATGTACTGCACACCATGCGTGCCCAACTGATGCGCAGCGTCCAGAAAAGTTCTACAAACAAGCACATCTAAATCACCCATCTACTATATGGGTTAGAACTACTACAGATAATTACGAGTGGATGATCATACACGCCTTAGCACTGTGTGAAGAGTATACATATAGATATGGTAAGATACATGCTAGTCAGTCTTTAATTGAGTGGTGTGCTGATAATATGCCCGATATTCCAGAGGCTGGTATGACTAAAATGCCTCAGTGTATGCCAGACGAATTTAAAAACGAATGTAGCGTGTCTGCATACAGGAATTTTTACAACGTAGACAAACGCAGGAGTTTTAAGTGCGTCTGGACTAAACGTCAGGAGCCTCAGTGGTGGGACTAACAGATAAAAGATTCATTGTACTACTGTCAATTATGCTAACAATACAACTACCATTGGAAGCTTCACTGCTTATAGTCTCTCCAATTTTTATTTGTGATTATTTTAAAAAAAAGATAAAGAAAGGACTTGACAAAGACGATACATATAATATAATAAAAGCACAATCAGTCAATTAGCCAAGTAAAAGGATAAGCAAAATGAAACTTCATGCAGAACAAAACAACATTGTCAAGTCTGGCGAAACTCAGGATTCAAGCTTCAGCATTGAAGCGTCAGCAAAGGCTTTCTTTATTCTATCAGACGGTCTTTA
>MDSZ01248258.1_pt1 | contig 12711 bp, 9 predicted proteins | sample 811201 | NCBI WGS metagenome assembly MDSZ01 (sample SAMN05326647, study PRJNA326480) | marine metagenome | isolation source: seawater | place: Indian Ocean: North | collected 2010
AAATATCAAAACACCAAGGTAATTGGTATTGATAGAGATAAAGATAGCGAAACTATTGGAAAAAAAATTCAACAAAAATTCCCTGATCGTTTTCTATTCAAAAATTTAAGGTTCAGTAAAATTGAAAATCTGAAATTAAAAAATGAAAATTTAAAAGGCATTGTATTTGATTTAGGATATTCTTTTTCACAAATTAAAGATATATCAAAAGGTTTGTCTTTTCACTCAGATGGAGACCTTAATATGATGATGGGTCTTAATAATTTTTCAGCCAATGAAGTTGTAAACAAGCTTGAGGATAAAGAAATAGAAAAAATACTAAAATATTTTGGAGATGAAAATGATGCTAAATTGATATCAAGGAATATTATTAAACAGAGAAAAATAAAAAGAATAACTACCCAAGAACTTGTAAAAATTATTGAGAAATCAAAAAGAAAAAAAAACTATAAAATTCATTGTGCAACAAAAACTTTTCAGGCACTAAGAATATTTGTGAATAAAGAAATAAGTGAATTAATAAATGGTCTAATTTGCTCTGCCAAAGTTTTAAAGAAAGATGGTGTTTTAGCTGTAGTCACATTCCATTCTTTAGAGGACAAGATAGTTAAATATTTTTTTAAAAACTTATCTGAAAATAAGAGTGTCTCTAGATATGAACCAAAAGTTCAGCAAAAAGAAATTAAATTTAAAATGCCTTTGAAAAAACCAATAGTTCCATCTGATAGAGAGTTAAAAGAAAATCCTCCATCAAGATCTGCTAAGCTGAGATATTTGATTAAAAAAGAGAGTGATTATGAAATCGAGAGCGATATTTTGAATAAGTTTTCACATTTATTAGAAATTGAAAATATAGGTTTAAAACTATGATGAAATCAACAGTTTTTATTCTTATACTAATTTTAATTATAGGCACTTCTTTAATAAAAAATTCTACAAAAGATTTAGATGATAAAATCTATTCTGTTCGTGAAAATATAATTTTTTTAGAAAATCAATTTAAAGACACAAAATTAGAATTTGATTACTTAAGTTCCTCACAGAAGTTATTAGAATACCAGAAGCTATATTTTGAAAATTCTTTAGTAAAAAAATCAATTAATGAACTAAATACAATTAAGATCATAAATAATGAATTGATTATTAGTGAATTAAAAATATCTGGAAAAATAAATGAACAATAACGGCAGATTTTTTTTGTATGATAATAATGATGAGTTTGATTTTAAAAAAGATAAATCAGATATTAATATAAGATTTAATCGCGTAGCTTTTATATTTTTTGTTTTCTTTATAATTTCAATTATCTATTCAATCCATTTGACTCATCTTGGTTCTAGAAAATCTGATGATGTAAATAAAGATAAGGTGAAAGTTTATAACAACCTTAATCGTGCAGACATTGTTGATAGAAATAATCATTTTTTAGCAAAAACAGTCAGTTCTATAGATATTGGAATAAATCCAGTTGAGATAATTGATCAAAGAAAACTATTATTAAATCTTGGATACATCTTTCCTAATAAAGATTATGATTTGATAAAATCTAAGTTTAAGAAAAACAAGTTTTTTTGGTTCCAAAAAAAAATCTCTGATGACAATTACGAAAAAGTAATGATGCTTGGGGATAAATCAATTAAACCTGAGGAAACGCTTACAAGAATTTACCCTCAAAAAAATTTATTTAGTCATATTATAGGGCAAATTGATGATGATAATAATGGGATATCTGGACTTGAAAAATCCCTGGATGAAGAATTAAAAAAAAATAAAAATATAATTCAATTAACTGTTGATAAAAATATTCAATTTTTAATTAGAGATGAGCTTATAAAATATAATCAAATTTTTAAAACAAAAGGTAGTGCAGCAATATTAATGAATGTAAATAATGGTGAAATTATATCTCTTGTTTCACTTCCTGATTTTGATCCTAACAAAAGAAAAAATATTACAGATGTCAATTATATAAATAGAGTAACTAAAGGGGTATATGAATTAGGCTCAGTATTTAAAACTTTTACTTTAGCTGCTGGTTTTCATGAAGGCATAATAGAGCCCGATACTGAATTTAAGAATTTAGAAAAAAACATACAGTGTGGAAAAAATATTATCAATGAATATGATAAAAAATTACCAACAAACTTAACAGCTGAACAAATATTAGTTCGATCAGGTAACATTGGGTCAGTTAGAATTGCCCAATCTTTAGGGATAGAAAAATTTAAAAAATTTATGAATGATTTAAATTTAATTAATCCTATAGAATTTGATATTCAAGAAATAGGCATACCGATAAAATTTAATTGGGGAAAATGCAAATTAGCTACAGTGTCTTTCGGTCACGGTATAACAACTACTATTCTTCAATTAGCTAATGCTTATTCAATAATAGTAAATGGTGGGTATCAGATCAAGCCTACTTTAATCAAAAAAAATTCCAAAATTAAAAATAAAAAAATACTTAACAATGAAGTTTCAGAAAAAATTAATCCAATTTTACGAAAAATCGTAACTACAAAAGAGGGAACAGCAACTCTTGCTAATGTAGAAGGTTATGAAGTGGGTGGAAAAACAGGCACAGCTCAAAAAAGTTCTACTGGAGGGTACTCAGGTAAAAAAATAAATACTTTTGCCTCAATTTTCCCGATATCTAACCCAAAGTATACATTAATTGTTATGTTAGATGAGCCAAAAACAAATAGCGATTATATTTATAATTATAGAGATGGTTCTGGAATAAAATACAAAGGAACACCATTTAACACAGCAGGATGGACTTCAGTAGAAGTTGTTGGTCAAATTATTGAAAAAATTGGGCCTATTTTAGCCACAAAATATAATGAAGTTAATTGAAAATGTATCTTGGAAATTTCATCAAAGGTGTGAACAAAAAGTTTCATCAAACATATTTTTCAGGAATATCCTTCGATAGTAAAACAATTAAAAAAGATAATATTTTTTTTGCAATAAAAGGTACAAAATTTGATGGCAATGATTTTATTACGGATGCAATTAGTAGAGGTGCAAAAATAATCATTTCAGAAAGAAATATTAAATTAAAAAATAAACAACTTATTATTCTTAAACACAATAATCCAAGAAAACTATTAGCAGAAACAGTCTATAAGTTAATTAAACAAAAACCAAAAAATCTTGTTGCTGTTACAGGAACAAATGGAAAATCATCTGTTGCAGATTTTTATTATCAAATATTGAATCTTAATAAAAAAAAAACTGCAGCTATTGGAACAATTGGTGTTCAATCGAATAATAAAAAAATTTCCATAGACAATACAACTTTAGATCCAATAAAATTAAAAGATGTTTTAAATAAACTTAGGGTTAATAAAGTCGATAATATAATTTTAGAAGCATCAAGCCATGGTCTGAAACAAAATAGACTGGATGGATTAGTTTTTGATATTGGAATATTCACAAATTTATCTCATGACCATTTAGATTACCATAAAAATTTAGAAGAATATCTTAACGCAAAACTTTATTTATTTAAAAATTTGATTAAGAATAAAGGAACAGTAATTACTGATCTAAATATTCCACAATTTAAAAAGTTAAGAAAATTAGTAATAAAAAAAAAATTAAAACTTTTAACCATTTCTGATCAAGGCTCAGATTTGGAATTAATTTCACATGAGTTTAGAAATGATCAACAAATTTTAACTATTAGAGAAAAAAATAAAAAAAAAATTATTAAATTAAACTTAAATTTAATTGGTAAAATTCAGATTAAGAATATCTTAATGGCTATTTTGGCAGCAATTAAGAGTGGCCTTGATATGAACTCAATAGCAAAATCAATTACTAAACTTAGATCACCAGAGGGTAGATTAGAAAAAATAGGTAAATTGAAAAACAATAGTAAAGTAATATTAGATTTTGCACATACACCAGATGCGCTGAAAACTATTTTGATAAACATAAAAGAACAATTTCCATCAAAAAAAATAAGTTTAGTTTTTGGTTGTGGGGGAGATAGAGACAAAGCTAAAAGATCAAAGATGGGCAGGATTGCATCAAAATTTGCAGATATAATTTATTTAACAGATGATAATCCGAGAAGTGAAAATCCAAAAAAAATAAGAAATGAAATAAAAAAAGGAATTATTAAAAAAGAAATTAGAGAAATATCCAACAGAGGGAAAGCGATAAGCACATGTATTAATAACTTATTTTCCGGCGATATAGCAATAATTGCTGGTAAAGGTCATGAGATGACACAAAATTATGATGGTAAAAAATTATTTTTTTCTGATCGTGAAGAAATATTAAAGTCAATTAAAACTAAAAATAACAAATTATCTAAAGATATACGATTGAATATTATCCAAGAAAAAACAAAACCAATAATTAAAAATTTAAGATTAAATAATTTTTCAATTAATTCGAAGGATTTAAAAAAAAATGATATCTTTTTTGCCATAAAGGGAAAAAAAAATGATGGTAATAATTTTTTAAAAGAAGCAATAAAGAAAAAAACCTCATTGGTGATTACAAATAAAATACAAAAAAACCTTCCTATAACAAAACAAATACAAGTAAGAGATACCTTAAATTTTTTAACCAAATGTGCTATCGAATATCGAGATAATATAAAATCAAACATAATTGCAATCACAGGTAGTTGTGGAAAAACTACTTTAAAAGATTTGTTAGGAAATAGTTTAACAAGCATTGCAAATACATATTTTTCCCCAAAATCATTTAATAATAAATTTGGTGTACCGATAAGTTTATTAAACCTTAAACAAAATAAAAAATTTGGAATATTTGAAATTGGCATGGATAAAAAAGGCGAGATTGATTTTTTGTCTAAAATACTAAAGCCTAATTTGGGTATTATTACTAATATTAATTATGCACATTCAAAAAATTTTAAAAATATTCAGGGAATTGCAAATGCAAAATCTGAAATAATTCAAAATATTAAACCTGGGGGTATTCTAATATTAAATCAAGATGATAAATTTTATAAATTTTTAAAAAGCAAAGCTATAAAAAGCCATCTTAAAGTTTTTTCATTTAGCTTGAATAATAAAAAAAGTTTTGCAAATTTATTAAAGATAGTAAAAGTTAAAAGTAAATTTAAAATATATTTTAGAATTGGTTCAAAAGTTGATTATTATTTTTCTAATAGCAGTACAAAGAGCCATATACAAAATTTGTTAGCAGCCATTACCACGATCAGTTTATTTTTTGATTCAAAAAAAATCCCAAAAAATATCTTTTTGAATTTCAAAATCCCAAATGGACGAGGAGATATTTCTAAATTAAAATTCAAAAATAAAGTTATTAATTTTATAGATGAAAGTTATAATTCGAATCCTTTATCACTAACAACAGCTTTGATGAATTTTGCAAATTTAAACCCTAAAAATAATAAAAAACATGTGTTACTTGGAGATATGTTGGAATTAGGTAAAAATTCATCAAAACACCATAAATCAATTAGTAAAATAATAAATAAATTGAGAATTGATAAAGTTCATATTTATGGAAAAGATATTAAAAAAACCTATCAGGGATTAAAGAAAAACAAAAAAGGATTAGTTTTGAGTAATATTTCTCAAATTAATCATTTGATTAATAAAATTTTAAGTAATAATGATTATTTCATGGTTAAAGGATCCAATTCTACTGGTCTCAATAAACAATCCCAATTATTAAAACTCAATAAATTTAATGCTTTATAATTTTTTATTAGAATTCGTTGAGATCTTTAGTTTCTTAAATGTTTTTAAATATATTACGTTTAGAACCGGTTTAGCGGTTTTTACTTCTTTAATTTTGGTTTTAATAATTGGAGGACCATTTATTAAAATTGTTTCAGAAAAAAAAATTGTCAATCCAATCCGAGGTGACGGTCCTGGAGATCATATAATTAAAAAGATTGGTACCCCAACTATGGGAGGCTTGGTTATATTGATTGGTATAATTTTGTCAGTTATTATGTGGTCAGATCTTACTAACATTTATGTTCTATTTTCACTTTATATTCTTATATCATTTGGATTATTGGGTGCTTTAGATGATTATAAAAAAATTAAAAATAATAATTCATCAGGAGTATCATTTAAATTTAAATTGTTAACACAAGTCATTTTATCGGTAATTGGGATTAGTCTTTTAACTTACTATTTAGATTATCAAGAATTCACAAATCTTTATTTCCCTTTTTTCAAAGATCTTTTTATTAATTTAGGGTGGTTTTTTATTCCCTTTTCAGTTTTTGTAATTGTTGGTGCATCAAATGCAGTAAATTTAACTGACGGATTAGATGGATTAGCAACAGTTCCCGTAATATTAGTAGCCGCGTGTTTTGCTTTTATAAGCTATGTTGCTGGTAATATTATTTTTTCTGATTATTTACAAATCACATACATAGAGGGAACTGGCGAGATCTCAATTTTTTGTGGTGCAATCATAGGATCCTGTTTAGGTTTTTTATGGTTTAATGCTCCACCAGCAAAAATATTTATGGGTGACACTGGATCTTTATCTTTAGGTGGTTCATTAGGAGCAATAGGGATAATTACTAAACATGAAATTGTTCTGGCAATAACGGGAGGACTTTTTGTATTAGAAGCTTTTTCAGTAATTGTTCAAGTAATTTCTTATAAATTAACCGGAAAGAGAGTTTTTAAAATGGCACCAATTCACCATCATTTTGAAAAAAAGGGCTGGGCAGAGTCAACTGTTGTGATCCGATTTTGGATAATTTCAATAATACTAGCGTTAATTGGTTTAGCGACTCTCAAATTAAGATAATGAACGAAGGTTCAAACATTTTTACTAACAAAAAAATTCTTATTTATGGATTGGCTAAAAGTGGAATTTCCTCTTTCAAATTTTTAAAAAAAAATAACAAAGTTTTTTTGTTTGATGATAATAAAAAAATTTCTTTAAATAAATTATATAAAAAAAATTTAATTTCTATTGATCATATTAAAAAACTAAAATTTGATTCAATAATATTAAGCCCAGGGATAGATATAAATAATTGTGCTTTAAGTAAATATTTAAAGAAAAATTTAAAAAAAATTTATACCGATTTAGATATTTTTTATTCATTTTACAAAAATTTGTGTATCACAATTACAGGAACAAATGGCAAATCAACAACTTGCCAATTAATCTATCAAGTTTTGAAAAAACAAAAAATTGATGTCAGACTTGCTGGAAATATTGGTTATCCCATTTTATCAATTAAAAATATTAATAAAAAAACAATTTTTGTTATTGAGGCTTCTTCTTATCAGCTACAATACAGCAAGATATTTAAGTCTAAATTTGCAGTAATACTTAACATTTCTCCAGACCATCTAGAAAGGCATAAAACTATAAATAATTATGTTACTGCAAAGTTCAAATTAATTAAAAATCAAAACAAAAATTCAACTGCTTTTATCAATAAAAATGACAAACTAATCCAGAATAAAATTAAAAAAAATAAGTATCTAAGTGAAATTGTTAAGGTCGACACAAAGATAAAAGAAAAATCTATTGAATTATTTAAAAATGATTATTTTTTAACAGCTTCTAATCGAGAAAATCTGTCATTTGTAATTGAATTAGCTAAGTTGTTAAATGTAAAAAGAAAAAATTTGATAAGCGCAGTTAAAAATTTTAAAGGTTTGAAATATCGTCAACAAAATATTTATAAAAATAAATATATTTCAATTATTAACGACTCAAAATCCACAAGTTATTCATCTTCAATTGAAATGTTAAAGAAAAACAATAATATTTATTGGTTATTAGGTGGTATTCCAAAAAAAGGAGATAAATTTAATTTACCTAAAGATTATTTTAAAAATATAAGAGGTTATATTTTTGGAAAAAATAAAAAAAAATTTATAATTGATTTAAAAAGAAAAATTCAAATCAAAAATTTTTATGATTTACAAGAAGCATTAAAAGAATTGATGAATGATGTTAAAAATGATGTTTCCTCAAATAAAACTATATTATTTAGTCCTGCAGCAGCATCATTTGATAGTTTTTTAAACTTTGAAGATAGAGGTCAATATTTCGATAAACTTATTAAAAAATATATTTATGTTAGATAAGGTATTTAATTATTTTTCTTATTATCAATGGTGGAAAAATTTAGATAAATTTATTTTTAGTTTAATTATAACTTTATTCTTAATTGGTTTATTTTTTTCTTTAGTTTCGACATCATTAATTGCATCAGACAAGCTAGATACGAATAGCTATTTTTTCTTTTTTAAACATTTGATTTTTGTTTTTATAGGAATTTTTATTATTTTTGTACTTTCATATATAGAAAAGAATACCCTGTTAAAAATTTCAATATACATTTTTTTATTATCTTTTATTTTGTTACTTTTAGTGCCTTTTATTGGTATTCAAATTAAAGGTTCAACAAGATGGATTGATTTATTTTTTTTACCAAGATTGCAACCTGTGGAGTTGGTAAAGCCTTTTTTTATAATAATGTTAGCATTGATAATCTCAAATAAAAGATTATCAAATTTTATAGCTAAATTTTCTGTTTCCTTTTTACTAACATCCTTAATTGTTTTGCTATTAATTTTACAGCCAGACCTTGGACAAACATTGCTAATTATTTTAAGTTGGGTAATTTTAATTTTTGTATCAGGTATTAATTTATTTTTCTTAATTTCTATGTCAGCAATTGGCATAATTTCATTATTTTATATTACTTTTTATGTCTCAAAATTTGAATATATTAAAAACAGACTTTTATCTTTTTTTGATACAGAGAAAGGTACTCACAATTTTCAATCAGAAAAAGCCCTAGACTCAATCTCAAGTGGAGGTTTTTTTGGCAAAGGAATTGGTGAAGGAACATTAAAAAATAGAGTCCCGGAAGCACATACAGATTATATTATTTCAGTAATATCAGAAGAATTTGGTGTCATTGCTATAATGTTAATATTAGCTCTTTTTTTAATATTCATTTTTTCAATTTTTAAAAAAGTATATGTTGAACCAGATAATACTATAAGATTAATTTTAATAGGATCAGCTAGTTTGATATTGTTGCAAGCAATGATTCATATTGGAGTTAATATACGGTTATTTCCTACTACAGGAATGACACTGCCATTTTTAAGTTATGGAGGTTCATCAATTATTAGTGTTTCAATATTATCTGGAATAATCTTAAATTTGACAAAAAGAAAAGTTTCAATTTAAAAGTGGAAAAAATATTAATTACTACAGGTGGTACAGGTGGTCACGTAATACCTGCTAAAATAATTGAAGAACACCTAAAAGAAAATTATGAAGTATATTATTCTACTGATTTAAGAGGAAAAAAATATTTGTTATCAGCTACTAACAAAATTAAGATAATTGATACTCCAAAATTAAATTTAGGTTTCTCCTTTCCGCTTAAATTAATCAAATTGGTATATTTAATATTTCCAACTATCTTTTTTTTAAAAAAACAAAAAATTCAAAAAGTAATTTCCATAGGTGGATATATGTCTTTACCAGTAATTATAGCTGCTAAATTTTTAAAATTACCGATATTTTTATTTGAACCAAATTTTGTATTAGGTAGGGGCAATAGATTTTTTTTGAATTTTTCAAAAAAAATAATTTGTTATTCAGATCAATTATTTAATTTTCCCAAAAAATTTTCTCATAAAATTGAAATTATTAAACCTTTAGTTTCAAAAGCTTTTTATGAATTTAAAAAGCCTCAAAATATTAATGATAAGTTTTGTTTTCTTATTTCAGGTGGTAGCCAAGGTGCAAAAATTTTTGATAACTTAATTAAAGATGCAATCATTGAAATATCTAAAAATTTTTCGATTAAAATAGTTCAGCAAACCAGTGAGGATAATGTAGAAAATTTAAAAAAATTCTACACCAGTCAAAAAATTGATAATAAAATTTTCAGTTTTGAAGAAAATTTTTTTAATTTAATTGGCATTTCTGATCTTTGTATTACAAGAGCTGGAGCTACCTCACTAGCAGAAATTTCTTTCTTAAATAAGCCTTTTATAGCTATACCCTTACCCACAGCTAAAGATAATCACCAAATGAAAAATGCAGAGTATTATAAAGAAAAGGGATGTTGCTGGATTTTAAACCAAAAAAATCTAGATAAAGATAAACTATCAAATTTTTTAATAGACATTATTAATAAAAAATCAGACTTAATTGAAAAAAAATTAAATTTAGAGAAAATAAATAATAAAACCTCCTGGAATGATATAAATCAGAAATTAAAAAAGATAATCAATGAAAATTAAATTAGCAAAAAAAGAAATTATTCATTTTATAGGAATTGGAGGAATAGGTATGAGTGGTCTTTCATTAATAATGAAAGGTCAAGGTTTCAGTGTTCAAGGAAGTGATATTTCAAATAATAAAAATATAGATAGATTAAAAAAAGAGAATATTAGAATTTTTTTAGGTCAATCAAAAAAAAATTTACAAGGCGCTACCATGGTAGTCGTTTCCTCTGCAATAAAAAATAATAACCCAGAACTAGTGGAGGCAAAAAGAAAAAAAATTCCAATAATTAAAAGAGGAAAAATGCTAGCAAGCATTGTTTCTCTAATGAAAAATATAGTTGTTGTAGGTTCTCATGGAAAAACAACAACAACGTCATTGATAGCATCAATATTTCAAGAAACAAAAATTGACCCTACTATAATAAATGGTGGCGTTATAAATTCTATTAAGAATACTGCTAAACTTGGAAAAAGTGACTGGTCTATTTTAGAAGCTGATGAGTCCGATGGAAGCTTTGTGCATATTTCACCAACCTATTCGATAATAACTAACATTGATAGGGAGCATATGGATTTTTATAAATCAATGGATGAATTAAAGAGTTATTTTTTTGAATTTACTAAAAAAGTCCCATCTTTTGGCAAATCATTCATTTGTATTGATGATAAGATAAATAATGAGCTAATAAAATCGATTATAAATAAAAACTTTTATACATATGGACAAAAAAATAATTCAAATTTTAAAATAAAAAAAATAAGACAGTATCAATCTTTCTCAAAATTTGATCTTGAAGTAAAATTACCTAACAAGAATAATTTTAATATAAAAGATATTAAAATTCCACTATTAGGCATACATAATATAAGAAATACTGTCGGTGCAATCGGAATTTGTTTAACTATAGGAATTCCAATTCAAAAAATAAAAAAAGGTTTAAAAAATTTTAAAGGAGTCCAGAGAAGATTTAATAAAATTTTTTCATATAATGGTATTGATTTTTACGATGATTATGCGCATCACCCGACTGAGATAAAGGTAGTTTTACAGGGAGTAAAAAAAGTTTTTAGCAAACATGAAAAAGTGTGTATTTTTCAACCTCATAGAATTTCAAGACTTAAAGATCTAAAAAAAGAATTTACTTATGCATTCAAGGATGCGGATACAGTTATTCTTTGTCCTATATATTCAGCTGGAGAAAAGATTAAATTAGGTTTTAGTTATGAAGAATTTGGTAAAAACATTATTAAAAATTCTAAGGTAAAATTATTCATGGTTCAAAATAATAATCAATTAGCAAAATATTTAAAACAAAATATGTATGGGCAAAAAATAGTTATAGGGATGGGTGCCGGTTCAATTTCGAGTTGGATAAAAGAATTACCAAATTTAATGAAATGAAAATTCAAGAATTAAAAGAATTATTTGAAAAGTTTAGTTCAGATATTATTTACAATGCTGATCTTAAAAAAAAAAATTGGTTTAATATTGGAGGAAAAGCAAAGGTTTTTTTTAAAGTGAATGAACTAAAAGATCTTGTAGAGTTTCTAAAAATTTTAGATAACAGAGAAAAGATAAGTATAATTGGGGCAGGCTCTAATACATTAATTACTGATGGAGTTTATGATGGGATAGTAATTAAACTAGGAAAAAATTTTAATAGGTTGTCAGTATTAAATTCTAATATAATTATATCAGGCACAGCTGTTTTAGATAAAAAATTAGCAGATTTTGCAGCTAAAAATAATTTAGGAGGATTTGAATTTTTAGATTGTATACCTGGAACTATTGGAGGCGGACTTAAAATGAATGCTGGATGTTTTGGCAGAGAGATAAAAGACATATTAGTTTCTATACAAGCCATAGATAAAACTGGAAATATATTTACTATTCCAGCTAAAGAAATTAATTTTGAATATAGAAATAATGATTTGTCAGAAGAATTAATATTTTTAAGTGCTTCTTTCAAAGGAAAAGAACTAGATTAGAAAAAAATTAGAGAATTAATGTATAAATTAAAGGTCAAAAAAGACATTAACCAACCGACACGGGTTAAAACAAGTGGAAGTACATTTAAAAACCCAGTTAATATTACTTCAAAAAAAGTCTGGGAATTGATTAAAGAGTCTGTTCCAGCAAATACAAATTTTGGAGATGCTTGTATTTCAGATAAACATGCAAATTTTTTTGTAAATAAAGGCAATGCATCATTTGTTGATATGAAAAAACTAATTAATTTTGTTGAAAAAAGTGTATTTAATAAAACGGGTATAAAGATTGAAAAAGAAATAAAAATTTTAGAAAATTGAAAAAAAAAATTTTAATAATCTCAGGTGGTTTTTCAAAGGAGCGTGAGATCAGCCTTCAAACAGGCAAGGAAGTAGCAAAAGAATTAAAAAAAAATGGTTACAAAATAAAAGTTTGTGAGCCGAATAATCAATTATTTGATTT
>MDSZ01119800.1_pt1 | contig 12709 bp, 10 predicted proteins | sample 811201 | NCBI WGS metagenome assembly MDSZ01 (sample SAMN05326647, study PRJNA326480) | marine metagenome | isolation source: seawater | place: Indian Ocean: North | collected 2010
TATCAAATGCAGATTCATCTGAAGGATACAGGATTTATCTTATAAGGAAAATTATAGAATTTGTTAGCAGTAACCCAATTTTTGGATCTGGATATCTTGGTATTTGGATACTTTTTGAAGATAAAGTTGGTTCTGCTCATGGTCAATTAAATGATATCTTGTTTAGAACAGGAATAATTGGCCTTTTAATTTATATATATCTTTTAATGAAAATTTTGAAATTTCTTAAAGAAAATGATCTTGGTATGTATATAGGTTTTTGGGGGATTATAGCTTTTGGAATGTTTCATGAGACATTCAAGTTAAGTCATGGGGCTTTTTTATTGGCGTTTATAATTGGAATGTGGGCAACCTATGTAAGAGAGAATTATAAATTAATAAAAAGAAGACCAAATGAAGATAGCAATTGACGCGTCAAGAAATAGATCGGGCGGAACTATCGCTCATTTACAAGGAATTTTTGATAGCCTTCCAGAGAAATACAAACACACAATAGAGGTTCATATTTGGTCACATCAATATTGTCTTGATAAGCTAAACGATTATCCTTGGCTTCATAAACATTCATCCAGATATCTTGAAAAAAGTATATTTCATCAATTTTTTTGGCAAAAATTTATTCTTACAAGGAGAATTAAAGAGAAAAACTGCAAAATTTTATTTAAAGCAACAGCAAGCTCCGTATGCACTTTTAAACCTTGCATAACACTCAGCCAGGATATGCTTCCATTTGAACCAGGAGAGATCGAAAGGTTTGGATTTAGCTTAGCAAGATTGAGATTAATGTTGCTGCAAAAGCTTTATATTTCAACTTTAAGAAGTTCCGATGCAGTGATATTCCTTACTGAATATGCTGCAAAAATGATTCAAAAAAAAACAGGTAAAATTAATTTTTATCAAATTATTCCTCATGGTGTCCCAAGCTTCTTTTTTAACAAAAATAACCATAATATTGCCAATAATATTGATAAAACAAAAAAAATTAGAGTTATCTATATCTCTGAAATTTCCCCTTATAAACATCAGATATCCGTATCAAAAGCAATAAGCAGTTTAAATAAATTAGGATATAAGATTGAACTCAAGCTTTTCGGAGGAGGCAAGGGAAGATATCTAAAAAAATTCCTTTTCGAAAAAAAACTAATGGAAAGTAAAATTAAATTTATTCAATTAAATCCATTTATTTCTCAAGAATTACTACCACGTGCAATTTCTGATTCAGATATCTTCCTATTTGCTTCAAGCTGTGAAAATTTACCAATCACACTCCTTGAAGGAATGGCAACTGGGAAACCTATTGCATCATCAAATCGTGGACCTATGCCTGAAGTTTTAAGCGATGGTGGATTTTATTTTGATCCTGAGAAGCCTAGTTCTATTCAGCAATCACTGATAAATATCATCGAGAATCCAGAATTGGCAGATAAAAGATCAAAGATTTCATTAAAAAGATCTAAACAATATAATTGGCATAACTCATCTCTCAAAATATTCGAACTTCTCGAAAACATTCTAGAAAAATATTCACATTAAGTTTTTTAATAACCTCTATGACCTGATAAAATCCGTAGATGGATAAATTTAAAGATAAGACATTGTTAATAACTGGTGGAACCGGTTCATTTGGTAATGCAGTATTAAATAAATTCATTGATTCATCTTTTTCTGAAATAAGAATTTTAAGTCGAGATGAAAAAAAACAGGATGACATGAGAAAAAAATATCATTCCGATAAACTCAAGTTTTTTATAGCAGATGTTAGAGATAACGACTCATTAAAGAATGCTATTCAAAAAGTAAATTATATTTTTCATGCTGCAGCCTTAAAGCAAGTTCCTAGCTGTGAGTTCCATCCAATGGAAGCAGTCAAAACCAATATTTATGGAACTGATAATATTATTCAGAATGCAATTGATGCTGGGGTAGAGAAAGTCATTTGCTTAAGCACCGATAAAGCAGTTTATCCAATAAACTCTATGGGTATTTCAAAAGCGATGATGGAAAAAATAGCAATTTCTAATTCCAGATTGTCAGAATCTACGAAAATTTCAATTACTAGATATGGAAATGTCATGGCTTCTAGGGGATCTGTTATTCCTTTATTTGTTGAACAAATTCTTAAGAATAAGCCCATAACAGTAACTGATCCAAATATGACAAGATTTATGATGTCACTTGATGAGGCAGTTGAACTTGTTCTTTTTGCATTTGACAAAGGTTCTTCTGGTGAAATTTTTGTTCAGAAGTCACCTGCAGCAAGCATCTCCACTCTCGCTGAGGCACTTAAAGATATTTTTCATGAACAAAAACCAATCATAAAAACAATTGGTACAAGACATGGTGAAAAACTGTTTGAAACATTATTAAGTAGAGAAGAATGTTTTAAATCTAAAGATCTGGGAGATTACTTCTTGGTTCCTCCTGACTTAAGAAACTTGAATTATGATAATTTTATTAATAAGGGTGAGAAGGATATCTCAACTCAAGAAGACTATAATTCACACAATACTCATCAATTAAATAAAGATGAACTCATAGAAAAATTGCTTAAGTTAGATATTATTAATTCCGCACTAAGTGGAAGGCTTGTTGAAGAAGACTTTTAATTTTGAATATTTTAATTACCGGAGAGAATGGGTTTATAGCCAAAAATCTTTCATTAAGGCTAAAAGAATTTAATTATTCCATAAGTGGAGTTAACAAATTAACTTCTAACAGTGATTTAAACAATAAGCTAGAAAAAGCTGATTTTATTTTTCACTTGGCTGGTGAGAACAGGTCTGAGGATAGTTCAGATTTTGAAAAAAATAATCATTTATTTACTAAAAATGTATGTGACTTTCTTTCCAAAAAGAACATAAAGACTCCAATCATATTCTCCTCATCAACTCAGGCCTCACAAAAAAATCCATATGGCATCTCAAAAAGACTTGCTGAAAAACAGCTTATAGAACTGCAGAGCAATAATAATAATCATGTTTTAATTTATAGACTTAATGGTGTTTATGGAAAATGGGCAAAGCCAAACTATAACTCTGTTGTTGCTACATTCTGTCATAGAGTTGCTAATAATCTTGAGCTTGAAATACACGATCGCAGAGAACCTCTTTTGTTAACTTTTATTGATGATGTTGTAGATTCTTTTATTGAAAATATGGAAAGTATTTTAGCGAAGGATAAGAAATCGCCATCGGGAATAATATACTGCGATTTTAGTTATGAAATTAGTATTTCAGATTTAGCTAGAAAAATTATGGATTTTTCAAAAAACAGGTCATTGACATATGTTAATAATATTTCAGATGGATTAGATAAATCTTTATATTCAACATTTCTCACCTATCTTTCTCCTAAAAACTTTATCTACTCTATTCCATTTAATGAGGATAAGAGAGGGGTATTTACTGAATTTCTAAAATCTAATAAATTTGGACAAGTATCTTTTTTTACAGTTAATCCAAATTGTGTAAGGGGCATGCATTACCATAATCAAAAAGTTGAAAAGTTTTTAGTCTTGCAAGGAACAGGAGAATTCATTTATGAAAATACACTAACCAATCAAATAGATATTTTTCGATTAAATGATAAGGATTTTAAAGTTATTGAAACAATACCAGGCGTTTCACATAGTATTAAAAATATTGGCAACAATACGTTAATTGTTTTAGCTTATGCAAATGAAATATTTGATGAAGAAAATCCAGATACATTTCACTATAAAATAAATCATGAAAAAACTTAAGGTAGCCACAATCGTTGGAACAAGACCAGAAATCATCAGGTTGAGTTCGATTATAAAAAAGTTTGATAGTATTTTTAATCATACTCTAATACATACCGGACAAAACTATGATCATGAATTGAGTAAGATTTTTTTTAGTGACTTATCTTTAAAAGATCCAAAATATTTCTTAGATGCTGCAGGTGCCACTGGCACAAAAACGATTGGGAAGGTTTTAATTTCCATAGATGACCTGCTTGATAAAATCAAGCCTGATGCAGTATTAGTTCTGGGTGATACATATAGTTGTTTAGCAGTTATTGCATCTAAGAATAAAAAAATTCCCACTTTTCATTTAGAGGCTGGCAACAGATGCTTTGATATGAGGGTGCCCGAGGAAATTAATAGAAAGATTGTTGATCATACTGCTGATGTAAATTTAACTTATAGTTCTATTGCAAGAGAGTATTTATTAAAAGAAGGACTTTCATCAGACCTAGTCATTAAGGTTGGCAGTCCAATGAAAGAGGTAATTTGTGACAACTTAGAAAAAATAAATAACTCATCTATCTTAAAAAAGCTAAGTCTCACACCAAAAAAATTCTTCATTGTTAGCACTCATAGACAAGAAAATATTGAAATTGATAAAAATTTTAATAAGGTTATAGATGTTCTTGAAGCAATACATAAAAAATTTAAACTACCTATAATAGTTTCAACTCATCCTAGAACGAGGAATAAGCTCCGGACTTTAAAAAGGCCACTAAACAAAGAAATACAATTCTTGAAACCTTTGAATTTTAGCGATTACATAAAATTGCAAATTGAATCAAAATTAACTATTTCTGATAGCGGAACTATCAATGAGGAGTCATCAATTCTGGGCTTCAATGCAATTAATCTTAGGGAATCTTATGAGCGTCCAGAATCTGCTGAAGAAACCTCATCAATATTGACTGGGCTTTCAGCCGAAAGAGTTTTGCAGGCTATAAATTTAATTGAAAAAACTAAGACTTCAAAAAAACCTATAATTGTGAAAGATTACGACGTAAATAATGTATCAGAGAAGGTTGCTAGGATTGTTTTAGGCTATACAGATTATGTTAACAGGGTGATTTGGAAAAAATATTAGTAAGTTGAAAATTCTTATCGCTACTCAATATTTTTGGCCTGAAGATTTCCGAATAAATGAAACAATAAGTTTTTTGACATCACGTAATCATGAAGTCACTGTTTTGACTGGAAAACCAAACTATCCAGAGGGGTTTATTTTTCCAGAATATAAAGAAAATCCTTCCTCTTTTAGTAATTACTTTGGAGCCAAGATATACAGAATCCCAATTATTGTTAGAGGTAAAAGTAAGATTAGGTTAGCTTTAAATTATCTGAGTTTTATCATAAGTGGAACAATTTATGGAATTCTTAAATTTAGAAAAACAAACTTTGATGTAATATTTGTTTATGAGCCATCACCAATAACAGTTGGTATCCCAGCAATTGCAATTTCCAAATTTACAAATACACCAGTTGTCTTCTGGGCTTTAGATTTATGGCCTGAAACTTTAGAAGCTCTTGAGATAATAAAATCAAAGTTTATGATTAGTTTTTTTAAAAGAGTAGCTAATTATATTTACAATAATTGTCACTTAGTTCTTTGTCAGTCAAGAAGTTTTGTATCCAACATTACCCAGTATGTTTCTGATAGGAGTAGGGTTAAATATTTCCCAAGTTGGAGCGAAGATATAAATGTAAGTAGTTCTATACCTTATGCAGATGAGATAAAGTATTCACCTGATAAATTTACAATTCTTTTTGCAGGTAATATAGCAGAAGCACAAGATATTCCTTCATGTATAGATGCAATTCAAATTGCCAGCAAATATAGAAATATTAGATGGATATTTCTAGGTGATGGGAGGTCATTTAATTGGCTCAAGGAAGAGATCAACAGAAGGTCACTTGAAGAATCAGTGCAATTGCTAGGAAGATATCCCTCTTCAATGATGCCAAGTTTTTTTAAACATGCTGACGCACTTTTAGTGACCTTAAAAAAGTCAAAAGCTTTTCAAATGGTTATTCCAGCTAAAGTTCAAACTTACTTAAAGGCAGGTATTCCAATTATTGGTATGCTTGATGGAGATGGCAGGGAAGTTATTGATGAAGCTTCAGCAGGCATGACTTGTAGAGCAGGTGATTACAAAGAGCTAGCAAATATATTCAAAGAAATTTCTCAAATCTCCAATGCTGAAAAATTAAGAATGGGCGATAATGCAAAAAAATATGCTTCAAAATATTTTGATAAATCATTATTGTTAGCTAGGCTTGAATCTTATTTTTTTGAAGCAAAAAATATATTTAAATGAAAGTTAGTATTATTGGTGCAGGGTATGTTGGAATGAGTCTAGCTGCACTCATCTCCAAGAAATTTGAAGTATCTATTTGGGACATAGACAAAAAAAAACAAGATCTCATTAATTCAAAAGAATTCACTGTTTATGATAAGGGACAAAAAAATTATCTCAAAAAAAATAAATCATGGAATATTAAGGCCGCAAAAAACTTGGACGAATCAGTTCGTAAAGCTAATTTATTGATAATTTGCACCCCCACGAACCTTGATCAATTCACAGGTGAGTTTGATACTTCCTCTGTAGACGAAACAATTAATTACATATCGAAACTAGAAAAAAAACCACAAATTGTTATTAAATCTACTTTGCCCGCTGGACATACTCTAAAGCTTAGTAGAAATACAGGTTTAGATATCATCTTTTCTCCTGAGTTTCTAAGGGAGGGTTCTGCTTTGCATGATAATGAGCATCCTTCAAGAATAATTATTGGTTTGTCAAAGAAGGAAATAAACCCTAACCCTTTTCTAGATTTAATGGAATCTATAGCCCTTAATCAACCAAAAGTTTTTACTATGAACTCCACTGAAGCTGAAATTACAAAACTATTTTCTAATTCTTTTCTTGCAAATAGAGTTGCCTTCTTCAACGAAGTGGATGGATTTGCTTTAGCAAATGGTCTCTCTTCGAAAAATATTATTAATGGAATTTGCTCAGATCCAAGAATTGGAAATACTTACAACAATCCATCATTTGGTTTTGGCGGATACTGCCTACCTAAGGATTCTATGCAAGCGATTGCCAGCATGAAAGATTTACCTAGAAAAATACTATCATCGATAAACAAATCAAATTTAGAAAGAAAAGAATTTATATGCGAATATCTAATTAGAATGAACCCAAAATCTTATGGTTTTTATAGGTTAAATATGAAGGAAGAATCAGATAATTTAAGAGAATCTGCTTCAATTTTTTTATTAAAAAAAATTGTTGAACAAAAAAGAAAAGTATATGTATATGAGCCACTTATTAATAAAAATACTTACCATGGTGCAGAAGTAATTAATGATCTTGATGAATTTAAAGAAAAATCAGGACTCATTATTGCTAATAGAACTTCAGCTGATATTTATGATTGTAAAGATAAGACATTTTCAAGAGATTTAAATTTTTAAATATTCAAATACAGTTAAAAAATATATAATTCTAAAATTATTTCCAAAATTATTATGAAAAAATATATTTTTATTATTCCTGTCTTTATATCTTCTATTTTATTTGCGCAAGAGAATCTTGACGAAGAGTTCCTTATGAGCTTGCCAAGCGATATTAGAAATGACTTTATCCAAGAGATGGGCGAAAATGCACAAGTAGAAGATCAAATTTTTAATCCACCAAATACAGCAATTAGAAAGCTTGGTGAAAATCTCCAACAAATTAAAATAGAACTAAGAAATATAGAAGAGGAGCTTGAGGCGAAGCAAGGAGTTGATGTAAAAGAAATTAAAAGATTTGGAGTGGATTTTTTTAATACATATCAATCAACATTTAGTCCGATAAATGAGCCAAATGTATCCCCAGATTATATAGTTGATTACGGTGATACTATTAATATTACGTTAATAGGAAGTAATAGCCAAAATCTCAGTGAAATTGTTCGAGCAGATGGAGCTGTCTTAATTCCAGATGTTGGAAAAGTTGTTGTTGCTGGCTTGCCAATGGCAAGAGTTGATGATCTTATAAGTAAGACTGTTGGAGAAAAGCTATTAGGGACCGAGGCATTTACTACTCTTTCAAATATAAGAGAAATAAATGTATTGATCGTTGGTAATGTTAATAATCCGGGCATATATAGATTAAATGGAGCTTCTAATCCGCTTACAGTTTTAAATGCAGCTGGAGGAATTGCTGAAGGTGGGTCATTTAGAAATATTTCTCACAAAAGAAATGGCAAAGTATTAAGAAAATTTGATCTTTATCAAATTTTGATTAATGGAAATTTACCTTTTGATTTTAGCCTAAGAAGTGGTGATTCTATTGTTGTAAACCCTAAGGGAAAAGAAGTAAGTATTTCTGGGGGAGTAGCTAACCCAGCTATTTATGAATTATTAAAAAATGAAGGCTTAAATGATTTATTTAGATTTTCTGGAAATTTATTACAAGGGGCAAATAATAATATTTCAATTGAGAGATCTGGAGACAAAGGTTTTAAACAAAAAATTGCAATAAAATTGCCACAAGAAAAGAACTTTTCCCTAAAGAATGGTGATGATATCAAAGTGAGTAACTTTACTCCTATTAGCAATCCAATTCATACTGTTGAGTTAACTGGAGAAGTTAATAATCCTGGGATTTATACTGTCGAAGAAGGCTCAACACTTCTAGATTTAATTAAGAAAGCTGGAGGCTATAAAAAAGGTGCTTATGAATATGGTGGAGTTTTAATAAGAGAATCAGCAAAGAAAGTTGAAAAGATGATCAATGAAAGAATTTATAATGATATGATCAAATTCATTGCTACATCTGCTGATGCAAAAGAGATTGTTTCTGGAGGATCAGGAACATTGCCATTAATTTTGAGTGAATTTAAGAATGCTCAACCTGTAGGAAGAGTTACCGCAGAGTTTGATATTGATAAGCTAGCAACTGATAAAAGCTTAGATACCCTTTTACATGACAAAGATAAAATACATATTCCAGCATTTTCTCAAGAGATCTTTGTTTTAGGCGAAGTCCTTACTCCAGGTGCAAGACTCTATCAGAATGATTTATCTCCGTCTGATTATATTGAGCAATCTGGAGGTTTGGGGCTTTATGGCGATAAAGAAAGAATTGTGGTTATTTCACCAAATGGAGATTCATATTTATGGTCCGGAGGAGTTTTTTCATTATCAAAATCAAGGTTTGATTTGATACCTGGATCAGTTATTTATATACCAAGAGAAATAGGAAAGCTTAGTGGTCTAAATTATGCAGCTACTATAGCACCAATATTTAGTTCATTGGCAATTAGCCTAGCTTCACTTAACTCTATTAGTGACTAGGAAATAATGATTCATTAGGTCATTATCTGAACCATTCTTACCTAATGAAAAAGAGATTATTAATACTAATTTGCGTAACCTCTGTATACATAAACTCAAGTAGCTACGATTACATATATCCTTATTCAGATCCTACATTTTCAAATTACGGAACGGTTGGTTTAATTTCTGTTCCAAATGCTAGGTTTCTTAAAGAGGGTTCTCTAGCATTTTCTTGGAATAGAGCTCAGCCTTATTTAAGGGGAAGCATTCTTGCATACCCATTCCCATGGCTCGAAGCTTCCTATCAGTATACTGATATAAACAATCAACTTTACAGTGATTCATTTGCTTTTAGTGGAAACCAAACATATAAGGATAAAGGGTTCGATATTAAGATAAGAATTTTCAAAGAAACAAATTCAACTCCTCAAATTGCACTTGGTTTAAGAGATATTGCAGGAACTGGGCTTTTCGCTTCCGAATATTTTGTAGCGTCTAAACAAATAAATAATGTGGATTTTACTTTTGGTGTTGGCTGGGGCACGTTATCAGCTCAAGGCTATAAAAATATATTTTCAAGTTTATTTGGTGATAGTTTTGATACAAGAGAATTAAAATCTGGTAGTAAAGGTGGTGAGTTTTCAAATGATGCCTATTTTTCAGGACCAATGGGTGCTTTTGGAGGACTGGAGTACAGATTCCCTAATTTAAAAGGGTTAAGGTTCAAAGCTGAATATGATGGTATAGATTATACAAAAGAAGGGTTTGAGCCAGGTGTAAAGCAAAAAAGTAGATATAATTTTGGTTTTCATTATCCCCTTTCAGAGAATCTCAGTATCAAGCTTGGCTATGTAAGGGGTAATACTTTGAACATTGGGTTTTCTTTCAAAGGAAATTTTATGAGAACAGATTCTTTTGTAAAAAAAAGAGATCCAAAATTAATTATTTCAAATTCGGAAGCAACAAAAGAAGATATATCAGACGATACTGACAGTATTTATGGCTTCACTCAGAACTCATTACAAATCAGCAATTTTTCTGTAAATGAAGCTGATTTGGATCTTGAATCTGGAGTTATGCGAATAACATATGCACAGAATACTCATGCAGACTATGCTAGAGCTGCTGGAAGAATTTCAAGTATATTAAATCAAATTTATCCTGAAGAAATTAAAACTTTCGAGCTAGTTAATTTAAACGCAGATATGGCTCTAAATGAAATCATTATTTCTAGAGATAAGTTCAATAGGTTTGAATACATTCCTATTAAGGACCTTATTTTAAATGAGGATACTGTAAAACCTGTTGAAAGAGATAGAGATTCCTATGCATTTCAGCCTCCCATGACTTTTCCATTCTTTGATTATGAGCTTGTTCCAGTAATAAGGAGTCAGTTAGGTGGCCCAGATGGATTTTTTTTCGGTGACCTTAGACTAGGTATTGATGCTGAAGCAATTTTTGGGAGAGGCAGCAATGTACAAATTAATTCATCTATCGGAGTATTAGATAATTATGATAACTTAAAGCTTGCTTCAGATAGTGTTTTGCCAAGAGTAAGAACTGATATTGTTCAATATCTTAAAGAAAGCAAGGATTTTTCAATAGAGAGACTACAGTTTAACAAATTTGCCGAAATGGGTAAGGAAACCTATGCAAAGTTTTCTATAGGATTACTAGAAGAAATGTTTGGTGGAATAGGAGGAGAAATTCTATACAGACCTTTTTATAAATCATATGCAATTGGAGCAGAGGCATGGTTTGTAAAGCAACGTGATTACTCAATGAAATTTGATTTTAAAAAATATGAAACAGTCACAGGTCATTTAACCTTTTACTACAGAAATGAACCAACAAAAATTTTATTTATGCTTAGAGGTGGCAAATTCCTTGCAAAAGACTCGGGATTAAACTTTGATATCTCTAGAGTATTTGATAATGGATTACGAATGGGCGTTTTCTTTAGCAGAACTGATATTAGCAAAGAGGAATTTGGTGAAGGAAGTTTTGATAAAGGCTGGTATTTTCATATACCCCTTGAATCATTTTTTAGAGAATACAGAAAAGGTAGTACCTCATTTGGGCTTAGGCCAGTTACAAGAGATGGTGCACAGATTTTGATGCATGGATTTGATTTATATGGGGTCACAGACCAAGCAAATTTTTATTCAGTTTATAGAAATTGGAGAAGTTTATATGACTAAAACTCATACAACAGCTATGCTTTTATTTTTATCAGGTTGCACACTTTTTCCATATGAGGAAACTGTAACTTATGCAGGTGGTTATTTATTCGGCTTTGAAACCGATATTGTTCTCGAAGAGGAATATGCAGAGAGACAATTTTCATTTTTAAACCTAAAAATAGGAAGATCACCTGCAATAAATATGGTTCTTGCGTATGTTGATGACGGAAGAGAAGAATGGAGATCCAATGATGATCTTAGGCTATTTACAAGAGATGGTAGAATTGAAAAGACTGTAGGTTTAAACTCGGATATAAGTATTGCCTATGAAAATTCCTTTATAAGCCTCACCAATCCAGATCTGCGTAAATCACTACTTGAAACAGAGCTAATTAAAGAAGAACCTATTACATTTAATTATCTTGGAGAGGATATTGAAGCTGTTTATAAAGCTTATAGATATTATGTCCCAAGTATTGCCTGGGAGCAGACCGTTGAGGTGATTACAAAAGATAATTTACCACTTAGAACTATTCAACAAATCAATCCACTGATGCCAAAAGTAAGGATTGACTACTATTTTAAATTCAAACAAAAAAAGGAGGCATAAAGCCTCCTTTTAATAATTAAAATTAAAGTCTATTCAGCTTTTCTAGTAGCTGTGGCTGAAACAGTACCAGGCTGTAGTACAGTTACTCCGTCTTGTACAACTTCAGTAACAGTATCTACGACTTCCTCAACGACTTCATAGGTTTCTTCACCTACAACATCTACGGAATATTCATATGTTTCAATTACACTCTCTGAAACAATATCGTCAAGGTCAGCTGGAAATCCTGCTGTGCCGTCACCATCAATATCTAGTGAGGATCCAACTGTTCTAGTACCAATCGATCTAGTCGCCGTAGCAGTGGTGGTAGCAACAACAGCAGTCCTTGTTGCTGTTGAAGGCCCAAGCCTAGTATTTGTTGTAGTAGAGGATGGTAGTTCATACTCGTAAACTTCTGTTGGAGCAGGAGTTGGCGCAGGTGTAGGCGCTGGAGTAGGAGCTGGTGTAGGCGCTGGTGTAGGCGCTGGTGTAGGAGCTGGTGTAGGAGCTGGTGTAGGAGCTGGTGTAGGAGCTGGATCATCATCATCTACAGCAGCAGCTAGAGCAGCAGCGGCAGCTATAGCAGCAGCAATTGCTCCAGGACTAAGACTTTCTCTAGCTTCAGATGAAGCATCTTCGCCAGCAGCATTAGGCTCTTCTTGAGAATGGACATCAGGTGTTGTAAATACACCAAAAACTATTGCACCTAGATATGCAAATAGATTAGTAAACTTTAATTTTAATTTAGCCATATTACCTTACTCCTCTTTTAAAATGTAATTATGCTATAAATTCTTATACATTCCAATATAAAGTAAATTATCTTTACATGGAAGCCCTAA
>MDSZ01000543.1_pt1 | contig 12708 bp, 15 predicted proteins | sample 811201 | NCBI WGS metagenome assembly MDSZ01 (sample SAMN05326647, study PRJNA326480) | marine metagenome | isolation source: seawater | place: Indian Ocean: North | collected 2010
TCTATAACTATCTTCATCAAAATGTTGAGTTGATACTTCAAATATTTCTGACATATCTTCTAATGCAATAAGTTGATGAGGCATTCCTCTTTCTATTGTTATACAAGTACCCGTATGTATAATGGTTTCAGCTTCTGTTCCATTTTCTGTATCTAGCATTATATATTTAAAACTTCCTTTACCAACATACCAACTTTCTTTTTTAATAATATGATAATGAAGTGAAAATTTATTACCAGCCTTAAAGAATCGAAGAATTTTTCCGCAATATTCTTCATCATTATGAATCCAAATTTCTTCGCCCCATCCTTTTTGTACTATTTTTGGCCTAACTAGCATGATTTTCTCGTTCTAATATATTTGTTGTTGAATATCCTTCGATTCTATCAAAAAATACTAATTCATTTGTATATTGTGCGCCCACTACTTCTTTATCTTTCCAATCTGAACCTATTACCATAACATCTGGTAGTATTTCTTCAATCTTATCTTCTAATCCTTCTTTTGAACTAAAGACAAATACTTTATCAATATATTTTATAGATTCAAGTATAAATTTTCTATCATGTGAAGTATTAATAGGTCTTGATTTACCCTTTTCTCTTTTTACTTTTGCATCTGAATCTATTCCTACGTATAATTTTGTACCTAAAGATTTTGCATACTTAAACATTTCGACATGTCCTCTATGTAGAACATCAAAACATCCATTAGTCCAAATTATTTTTTCTTCCATGATATTTCCCAATCTTTAAAATCAGCTGCTAGACAATCTATCTTATAATCTTTTCGACCTCCAACATTTTCTTGTACTATATTCTTTGCAGTATTTCGTATCCCATTTAATCCATGTGTCAATTCTAAATTATTGCCATCTTTTATTCCTTTACGATAATTTGATTCATTATGCCAAATATGTAAGTTCATTTGAGATAATACAACAATCGCTCTTATCGTATCTGCATTTAATATAACATTTTTTTCTCGTATTTCCAAATCTATATCATGCAAAATGTCTTGTATTTCATTTGCATATTCTGCTTTATGTTCTGGAATAAATACTTCTTTTAATTGTGCAATAGATAATCTATCTATTAATTCTGATAATGTTGGTAAATACTTTCTTTTCATTATTTGTCTCTTTTTGATAGAATAGGATTTGAAATTGGCCAATCTATGTTAAGATCTAAACTATTCCATTTAATTGTAAATTGATCTTTTACGTCAGGATATTCTCCATGATATGCCCATTTATAATGAAATACCGAATGATCACTTAATACACAAAAACCATTTCCTACTCCTGGTGGTAATAATACTTGTTTTTTATTTTTGTCATCTAATATCATCGAATCCCATTGCATATAAGTTGGAGAATGTTCTCTATTGTCGACTATTACAAAATATAATTCTCCATATAAACATGTAACTAATTTAAAAGATTTAAAATCGCCATGAATCCCTCTGATAACATTTTTTCTAGATGTTGAAACTTTATCATGATTAAATTCTTGTTGACCAGGCGCGCCTTTCCATAACGTCCATAAGTCTCCTCGATAATCAGTATGTACATCTGGAGTTTGTATTATAATGTCTTTAATATTCATTTGATTCAATCATTTCTTTTATTGATGATTTACAATATCCAAATTTTCCTCCTGGCCTAAATTCAGCTTTCATTCTTCCAGCGCCTATATATCCATCTACAAAGTCATCAACAGGATTAATTCTTACATCAATTGAAAGACGAGAATCAATTTTTCTAGGTTGATTTGTATGTATACATAATGCATCAAATAAAAATATTTTATCCAAATTAGTTTCTACCTCAAATGCTAAAGAATTGCCCTTGTTATTAAATTCTTCATTGTCTATTGCATTTTCTATAAATAATTTAGAATCATTATTATATTCATCTAGCCATTTTTTACTACTATCAGCATCTATAACATAAAACCCTGAATTTTTATTAGATGTTAAAGTAAACCAAATATTTATTTCTTCAGGCGGATGGCCATAAAAACAATCACTATGATATCTTGGATAATGATGTTGATTTTTTGCATCTGGACAATGTACTCTAACTGTCGGAAATTCTTGAAAATAAAAATCAAATCCTAATCGATTATATAAATCTTTTAAAAATTCTCGGTATAAAGATAAAAATGATTCATCTACATCATATAAATTTTTCGTAATGCCATTTACCCCAGAATTAAAATCATAATCAATTAATGATTTATCATTTACATGTTCATGTAGTTTTTCTAATTCAGTGACATCTTTATTAATTATTTTATTGTTTTGTAAATGTCGTATTGTTTCGTTCCGGAACTTAGTACTCCAGTCTGTATTTATATAACCATAATCTTTTTGAAATATATCGTATATTTTATTTTTCATTTTCAATCTCCTTAATCCATGAACATAAAGTAGAACGTGATTCTAAACTATATTCATTTACAGTTGTTACAAAATGTGGTGATCTAAATTTTTCATTATTCAAAATAACCATCCTATTGAACTTAGGCATTATAGTTTCTGATATTGATTCATCATTATCCTTTACAACATGTAATAGTCCTCCCCAATCCCATTTCCAATCGGTATTAAGATAATAAATAGTATTTAATTTTCCTTGCCAGCCATCTAGATGTACTCTATAATAATCTCCTTTCTCCATTTTCATACAACTTATTTCATAATCTAATATTTGTTTTTTTGTATATGATTCTATTAATGGCTTGAAATGTTCTTTATACATACTATCAATTTTTTCTGCACCTTTTTCGTAATCCCAGCGCCAGAATTTTGCTCTATATTCTTCATTTTCACCTGGTAACAAATCTGATTCAAATTTAAATACATGTTTATAATGGTCTGGTCTTATTTGTTCTTGACGTTTCCATTCTAAATTATTAGAATATATTTTTATTAAATCTTGTGCAACATTTAATGGTAAAAAATCATCAATAATTGTAAATCCTTTAGTATGTAATGCATCAGTTATTATTTTCATATATTATCTCCTTAAAAATTTTCTTCCTGAACTAATTCTTTTTCTCCAGTAGTTTAATAAATCATTCATAGTAGTTTCAAATGAAATTTCTGGTTCCCATCCTGTATGTTCTTTAAATTTTGTAGTATCAGGAACTTGTAAATCAGCATCAATTGGTCTTAACCTATTTTTATCTGTAATAACTTGTATATTTTGTACAAGTGATTGAGACAATAAATAATCCAACATTTGTCTTATAGAACATGTATACGACCCTCCTATATTGTAATATTCACCTGATTTAGGGTTCATTGTTACCAACATATAATATGCTCTAACTGCATCACGTACATCTGCCCAAGTTCTTAAAGAATCTAAATTTCCAACATGTAATTTAGGTTCTACTAATCCAGCTTCAATCATTGCAATTTGCTTTGCAAATGTTGATTCAGCAAATACATCACCTCTCCTAGGACCAGTATGTGTAAACATTCTAGTAGTCATAATTGTCATATCATATGCTTCTGCATAATACCTACCTATTAAATCTGTTCCTATTTTTGATATAGCATATGGAGATGCTGGATGAAATTTGCATTCTTCATCGATAGGTAAAAATTCTTTTGGAACTCTACCAAATACTTCTGATGATGCACAAACATGAATTACTGGAGTAAAACTAGATTTTTTTATAGCTTCTAATAATTTAGCTGTACCTAATATATTTGTATCTAATGTTTCTAATGGTGCTGTAAAACTAGTTTGTGGATATGATTGAGCTGCTAGATGAAATACATAATCTGGTTTTGATTTTTCTACTGTATCTATTAAAGATGCTAAATCATTTAAATCTCCGTAAATTAATTGAATACGTTCTTCTTTATTTATCTCATCTGATAAGTGTTCAATATTTTCCAACGAATCATTCCATCTGCAAAATCCATATATCTTCCAATCTGTATTTTTTAGTAAGTAATCAGTTAAGTGAGAACCTACCATTCCAGTTATTCCGGTTATTAATACATTTTTCATATTACAATTTATTTTTTAAATACCATTCAATAGTTTCTCGCATGCCATCTTCAAAAGTATATGATGGTTCAAATCCTAATTCAGATTTAATTCTTTTAGTACTAACTGCTCTAAACGGTATTGTTGTAGGCTTTGATGCATCCCATTCTACTGTAGGTGTTTCTTTAGTAACTTTTAATATTGTTTCTACGATCTGCCCTATAGTAACACCACCACCATATCCTAAATTATATGGTCTCATAGATTCTCCTTTCTCTAATATTAATAATGCTCCTTTAACAACATCTTTAACATATAAGAAATCTCTAACAACGTCAGGACTGCCCCATACTATAAAAGGATTTTCTTTATGTTCAACATGTCTTTTAATTAATGCAGGAACTACATGACATGTTTTTAAATTAAAATTATCATATGGACCAAATATAGCTGTACATCTTGCTAATGCTATTTCTAATCCTGAAAATTTAGAAACATGTTCCATTAATTTTTCTCTATATCTTCTCATCCAACCATAACCATAATATGATTTATATGGCTCACCAGTCCAAAATTCTTCTTCTGCTAATGGCTTTCTAATATCTGGATATCCTGTCGAACTATTTAAATCTAAAAATCGTTTAACATTAGTTTTAGCACATGCTTCTAATACATTACCAATTATATTTAATTGAGCTAATGATATTTGTACATCTGTTGGCACCGTCGATGGATGTGCTACTGCTCCTCCGCAGTGAATAACATATTCTGAACCTTCTACTAATTTAATACAATCATCTAGATTAGTTAAATCAATATTTTCTACAACTTCAATATTATCACTATTTATTTGTAATGGCGACTTAAATGTATGTGTTTTAACATTAGCACCTCTACTTACTAATTCTTGTAAGAAATGCGAACCAATAAAACCACTACCACCTGTTACAACTACTTTCTTTCCTTTTAAAAACATTTAATTCTCCTTATTTTTTAGATACCATTCTATTGTATCAATTATTCCTTGTTTAAGTGATATCTTTGGTGTAAATCCATATGATTCTGCTTTTGACATATCCATTAATCTTTTTGCATCTCCAGATGGCTTTGTCTTATCCCATACTATCTCTTTTCCAAAATATTCAGATACAATTTCTGCAACTTCTTTAATAGTCACGCCTGTGCCACTTCCTAAATTTATAGGTTCAGTGACTTTATTTTCTACCATATGTATCATACCTCTTGCAACATCTTCAGCATGTATTATATCTCTAATTGGAGACCCATCTCCCCATACTGATAATTTATCATTTTCATGTGCCTTTTTGATTAAAGATGGAATTACCATTGACCATTGTCCAAAATTATCATGTGGACCATATACATTGGCTGGTCTTACTATCGATGCCTTATTCCAATCATATTCTTTAATATAAGCTTCTACATTCATTTCACCTATTCTTTTTGCCCAACCTGCATACCAATCATTTTCTGAAGGAAATGTTTTCCATACATCTTCTTCTATAAATGTTGGAGCTGGATGATATACTCCAACTGAACTAGTAAACAAAAACCACTTAACTCCTGCATTATATGCTGCTTCAACCATGTTTGCATTAAATTGTATCATCGGAACACTAAATGATGCAGGAGATTGCATACATCTTTGTGGTGATCCTTTAATACCAGCTAAATGAAATATATAATCTTGTCCTTTACATATTTTTGCACAAGCATCTCTATCTCGTAAATCTGTTGGCAGATCTGTAACTGTAACGTTAGCTTGATATTCATGTATCAATATTTTTACTAAATGACGACCAATCATTCCTTTTCCGCCTGTAACTAAAACTTTCTGATTTTTAAACATTGTTTAACCTTTTACATAAATTAATAATCTGAGTTATTGTAAGTTCTGTATGATTTCCTATATACAATCCTTTATCATGAATATAATTAGAATTATTCAATTTTCCTAATATTTTATATTCAAATTTTTCTAGATATGGCTGTCTTGCTTGATTTCCGCCTCCGGCTGTGCCCAATCTATATTCAACTCGTTCATCTTCAAGAATCTTACATATCTTTTCTTTTATATCTGACTTCCAAAGTAATGGTAAAGCAAAATTACTATTTCCATTACAATTAAATTCTGTATAGTATAAATTACTATCTAAGTTCTCTAACCATATTCGTAGATTGTCCTTTCTTAAAGCAATAGCCGAATCAAGTCTAGGTAATTGAGTTAATCCTAAAACTGCATTTATTTCAGAACTTCGCATATTATATCCAGGCACTGCAAATGTAAATAAAGGATTGACATCTGGTTTAGCATATTTTGCATGAGTTGTTTCTGATGCTTCTCTTGTCATTCCATGTGATCTAAACATACGAGCTAATTCATATATTTCTTCATTATCTGTACATATCATACCACCTTCAATCGTTGTCATATGATGTCCAAAGTAAAATGAAAAACATGACATATCTGATAATGTTCCTACTTTATTTTCATTGTAAGTTGCTCCATGGGCTTCACAACAATCTTCAATCAATAATAAATTATGTTCTTTTGCAAGTTCTATTATTTTATTATTGATACCATTGAATCCTAGGGCATGTACTAATACAATTGCTTTTGTATTTTCATTAATTGCTGATTTAATAGTTTCATAACTAATAGCCATTGTATCCAAATCTACATCAACAAATACAGGAGTAAATCCAGTATTAATAACTGATGATATATCTGATACCCATCCTATAGGAGGAACTATTATTTCACCTTTCTGACCTTTTAATTCTCTTACTATTGCAGTTGTAATATAATTTGAAGAAGCTCCAGATCCAACCATTACACTATATTTTACGCCTAACCATTTTGACCATGCCGCTTCAAATTCTTTGACTTTTGGTCCATTCGTAAATCTATTACTATTAAGAATAAAATTAGCTAGTACTTCTTTATCTTGTTGAGATATATTATCATTAATTAATGGCCATGTAAATTTATTTTGTCCCATAATATTCGCCATATTCTATAATTAATGTTGGTTTTGAATCTTCTCTTTCATAAGCATGTTTAAATGCCGGAAATATATCTTCAGGTTCATTTAATTCTACTACATGTACATTAGTTAGCATTTTTCTAAATGCCTCTGTATGATTTTGTGTATGTTGTGGTCCTGCATCAATAGGTGTTTTAGCACCAACTGAAACTCTTATAATAACTCTAGGCTTCATATCTCCATGGGACATTTCTTCCATTTTATCTAAATGATTAATTAATTGATTACAAGCCAATATAAAGAAATCAAATCTAGGGTACATTGTAATAGTAGTAAATCCTTCTAATGACATACCAGTTGACATACCTAATTGCATTTCTTCAAATACAGGCAATTCAATTCGTTTATCCATTGGAACATGTTCTAATGTACTAGATATTGCATGCCCAGATACTGCACAGGCTTGGCCAAGAAACATTGTATCTTCTTTTTCTCCAAGCCATTTCATTGACTTTATTAATTCATCTTTATATTTCATATCTTAAAAATTTACCCATTTGCCAGTACCATGATGAGGATATCCCATATCATATTTATAGTATATCGCATCACTAGGTGCTAATTGTCTATATTTCCACGCCATATCTGTTGGCGTATGAACACTCATATTATTATCTTCAATTACCCAATTTAAAGGTAGATCAAAGTTTTTTGCATACTTATATGCCTCATGAAATATACCAGTCTCCATTGTCATATCACCTACAAAACACCATACACTATTTTTTGTATTTTTTCTTTTTAATGCCATCGCAGTACCTACTGCTAATGGTATTATTCCTCCTACAATAGATGACGAATAAAAATTTGGTTTGATATTATTAGTATGCATACTATTTCCATTACATATATTATCAAATAATTTATCTTTATCTACTCCATGTAATAATGCTTGATAATGATTTCTCCATGGAACAAATACCCAATCATCTTCATGAATGTATTGAAATATTTCAATTAACTGTTCTTCATTATTTTTAGCTAAATGAATAGGACCTTTGATTTGTCCTGCTTCATATGCATCTCTAACTTTTGATTCAAATGCAATTAACTCTTCTGGAGTTGTTGATATTGTCCGAACTTTCTTATATTTTTTTGGTATATTCATATTTTTAATATAATAAATTTTTTACATATTTCCTAAATATAATTCAGAAATTTGTTCTTTACATGTTTTAAATGAATGTAGCTCATTCACCTTTTGCCATGCCGATGATATTATATCAAATCTATATTTATCATCTGTAATCATTTTTTTGAATTCTTGTTCTAATATTTGTTCATCATTAGTTGCTAATGTAGGATATAAATTTTTATGTGAATCATTTAATCCTCCAATATTAATCGTACCAGTACAAGCTGTCTGAATGGCTTGCCATCCAGGCTGTGTTTCTAATGGGTCCATATTAATTAAAAATGCACATTGAGACCATAGTTTTATAAATTCTAAACTAGATAAATGTTCTCGCCGTGTATGTGACGCATCCTTCATTACTAATTCAATATTATATTTTTGTGATAAATAGTTGGCAAACTCAAAAGTTCTACCAAACCTATGAGGCGAAACTGGTCGATATACAAATATTTTAAATTCCTTTTCATCTGAATAAAAATTTTCAAATAAATAATCAACATTCATACATTGATTAGAAAAATTAAAAGGTTTATTAATTCTAGAACTTACATCTTTAAATTCATTTGTATCACGAATTGCTCCAGTATCGAACATATGTGCATAATCACATTTATTAAAAAATTTAATTCTATCTTGAAATCTACCAGGACGATGCACTTCAGGAAAATTACGTCCTAATTCTTTAACAGTACCAATAATTGGTATTTTATACTTTTCACGAATTTTTTCAACATTATATTTGTTCCATTCTGTTGTATCTAATCCATTTCGTTCACATGCATAAAATAAAATATCTAATTCAATATCTGGAAGGTCTTCTTCATGAGTTAAATTAAAAAAATATCCTTCATTGCCAGTATATAAATAATTAAAATCATCTAACATACACTGTGCATTTAAATTTCTGTCATATGTATATGGCTGATGATCTTTCCATCTATACGCAGTTCCATTTTTTACATAAAAACTATCGACTGTGCAGTTGTCCCAAAAAAAAGCTATTTTCATATTGTATCATAAAATGCATTTTGTGCTTCCTGTCTTCCAATATTTTTTGGATGATATAAAGCAAATTTTTCTTCTGCTGGTAGGTTAGCAAATTTAGTATAACCTTTCAATTGTTCATGTACTGGTTTTATCCAATATATCTCTTCTTTATTTCTATATATTCTCATTTGCCAATCAGGAAAGTTTACCCAACCATCTTCATTTACTCTCCAACCCCATTTGGCAATGTGTTCGTCAGTTATTCCTGCAACTGTATTTACTCTAGGAACCCAAAATGCTTCTGTATCATCGTTTGCTTCTAATATAAATGGCAATGCCTCCATTAAATATTCATTTGGCACTTCATCTGCATCTATTTGAAATATCCAATCGCCATCACAATTTTTATTCAAATTATTTTTATATTCTGCAAAGTTTTTATTTAATGAACATTGAATTAATCTATATTCATCAAATGGATGTGATTCAAATCGTTCACATATATTAAAAACTTTATCTGTAACATTATCTTTATCCATTTGAACCACGACTTGATCTTCTTTTCTTTTGTGTTCAAATAAAAATGTTAATAGTTTTTCTATTTCTTTATGCTCATTGCATACTGTTATTGCGTAACTTATCTTCATTGTATATGTTCCTTTTTTGCGATAGTATATAGTTCGTCTAATGCCGAATTAAAATTATTTTTATTATATGTTTTAGCATTTTCTACATCTAATCTTGAAGTATGATACTCATTTTCTTTTCCTGGTACTGGATAATTTAATCGTTCATCTCCTATAATAGGAATAATTTGTGCAACTTTCCATGACCATGATTGTTGAGATTTTCCTTCACAATATAACATTCCACCAGGCAATTGTAAAAATGTTGGATACCAAGCCCTATTCTCATCATCTAATGTTTTACAACTAATCATTAAATCTGTTAAATGTTTTTCATATTTTTCTTGAAACTCTGTACCTTGTATTAATTTTTCATGTGATGTAAAACCAGATTCCATACATAAGTATGATACTGTATTATCATGTTCATTTGCTTCTTCTACTACACATTTATTTCCTGTAATAGGAGAAATACTATCATAGTCTAAATTTTTCATATTTCAACTTTTTTTAATTTTGGCAACTTAATTTTTTTGTCTTCTGTCTTAGTCATTTTACTTAATTTAGGAAGTTTTAGTCCAACTTGTTGTGGAACATTTTCTAATCCTTTATCTACTATCTTACAAAATTGATCTGCCATTCTTTCTAGACTAAAATATTTTTTCATATGATGTGGCATTTTTCTAGATTTTTCTAAATATCCTTTATAGTTAGTTATGACATCTTGTAATATTTTTGCGGCATATGCATAATTTACTGTAAACCAATTTGTATCTTTTAAAATAAATTGGTCAGCAGCTGAATCATGTACTTTAGTTAATTCTCCTGGTAACAATACACAATAATCTTTATGTAAAAAATCTACATGTCCTGACCAATTACTCGCTATAATTGGCTTTCCTGTTCTTGCAAATTCTGCTAATGGTCTACCAAATCCTTCTCCCTTTGTAAATGATACCATAGCTTTTACTTTTGGATGATTATATAATGTATTCATTTCAGAATCTGTCATATCACCATGTAGTAAATATATATTTGGAATATCTTTTCCATATGGCTTTATTACAGATTGTATCTTTTTCATTATTTCATCACGATCAATAATTGAAAAATGTGCATGAGAAGTTTTCAAAATTAATCCTGGTCTATTTTTTGCAGACTTTCTTTTAAATGCTTCACAGAATGTTTTAATCATCATTCCTACATCTTTTCTATCTTGTCCTATATCACCTTTTAACCAATGTCCAACAAATAGATAACAAAAATTATCTTTTATATGTCTTAGTTCAGTACTAACTTTATCCTGAATTGTATCTAATTTTTTATATGTATTTAAATCAACGCCTTCAAATAAAACTTCTATAGGTTTTTCTAATTTTAATTGACCTGTTTTTTGTTTTGTTTTATTATCTACTGCATCAAACATAGTATCTACAAATCCTTTTTTTGAATGTTCTGATGTAGTTATTATTAAATCCATTCTATTAGCTCCTTGCAAGAATTCAGCTGATACTGCAGTTGTTTCAATTCCAGCTGTTACACCGATGTTATATTTTCCAGCTCTAAATGGTTTTCCATCAGGTCCTATTCCAAATTCATTTGGAACTGATACTTGTATAAATACATCAGGCTGTCTCGTTATTGGTTTTGTTGCAATTCGTTTAACGATCTCCATATGATCTGTATTATCTGATTGAAGAGCATTCATTGGTGTTACTCCCCATGGTAATGATATAAGTTGTATATCATATTTATCAGCTCTAATTAATGCTGTAGCTAAATCTCTTGTATGATTTCCATATCCAGAACGAGTTGCTACTGGTCCTTGTATTACTATAAACGGTTTCATTATACTATAACTCCTGGTTTTTCAATTTTCTTTTTTTGTTCTACTTTATACAATGTAAATCTTTTTCTTGGCGTCCATTTTTCTAAACATTCTTCAATACATTCTATAAATCTATCTGACATTCGTCTTGCAGACATATTTGATTCATTTCCACAAACCCAATCATGTCCTGCCATACCACAAGCATCTCTTGATTCTTTATCCATATCATACCATTCTTTAATAGCAATTGCTACATCTCTAAAATCTACTCTGTCATCAAATATATACGGTGTTACTGGAGATCCTTGTAATGATCTATTAGTCGGAAATACTGGTTTAGCCCAATTAGCATGTTCTTTATATGTCCCATCATGATTAGTTGGAAAATCTGTTGTAAATTTAATCCAATCTCCATTTTCATCTTCAAATCTACAACCATCTTGCAATCCACCAGTTACATTATTAATAATTGGCGTACCTGCATGAAGTGATTCACACCATGAAATACCAAATCCTTCATTTGAAGCAATATTAACAGTTACATCTGCTAAATTATACCAAAAATTTAATTGTTCTTGACTAATACCACCTGTTGAAAATATTATTTTATAATCTGGACAAAGTGCTTCTTTAACTGCTAGCATATCTGTTCCATGTTCATCTGATATTTGAGAATGAATGACTAATGCACATTTATCAGCCTTATCTTTAGGTAACTGATCACAAAAATGTTTGTATGATAAAATTAAATCACCAGGATTCTTTCTTCTTATATTTCTATTATTCCAAAATATAATAAAGTCTACATCATTTGTTTTTTTGAAAGTCGATTGAAACTCATTATAATTATTCCATACAGGATGTAGTTCAGTAATAGGATAAAATGAGCTTTCATTAACACCATGAGGCACCCATTGTACTGCCCAATCTGGTTTAGGAAACTTTTGCAATACATTTTTAACAATATTATCAGTTTGTCTTGATATGTTCATTATCAAATCACATGACTCATAAAATGGTTCATTCCAATGTGGATAAGGAAGATCATCCCA